>Ga0187886_1000202_pt1 | contig 83299 bp, 71 predicted proteins | sample June2016WEW_20_1_FD_133001 | JGI IMG/M metagenome (GOLD analysis project Ga0187886, IMG submission 133001) | Peatland microbial communities from SPRUCE experiment site at the Marcell Experimental Forest, Minnesota, USA - June2016WEW_20_150 | ecosystem: Environmental > Terrestrial > Soil >... | reverse complement strand
TCGCTTTCCTGCACCTGGCGATGATCTTGATCCTGGCGACGTTATTTTGAGGCGATCTCCTGACACCGGGTGCTCGAAAACGCCCAGAAACTCCTGCTCAGACGCTTTACCACGGCGTCTCGATCCTCCCCGGTGTCAGACACCGTTTGGTGTCAAGGGGTGATTGCGCCGGAAGCGTGATTTTTCATCCCCAGGCGTGGAAGGGCGTTCTGCCGTGCCGAGCGAAGCGCCGGACGGTCTATGCTCGTAGCTGCGCCGGGGTGGCGGAACGGGTAGACGCGCCCGACTTAAAATCGGGTGTCTTCGGACGTGAGGGTTCAAGTCCCTCCCCCGGCACAACGAGAGCTTGGGACGCGGAATCGTGCCGCGTCCGGGCCACGGATCGCTCGCCGCGATCAGTCGTACGGCCGGCGCCTCATCCGAGATCTCGGCCAGAACCTGCAGCCGCCGGTAGAAGCCGCGTGTTTCATGTTGCCGACTCGGCTCGAGGCCTTGATTCTAATCCCTAGCATCGCTACCCTTCTGGATATCAGAAAGCCAAAGGAGAAGGCGATGAATGAGAAGCGAGAAAGCGCTCGGCGCGGAAAGACCACGTGGTGGCGTGTGGCCTTCGTCGCTCTCGGCGTTGCGCTCGTCGTCGGGGTTTCGATCGCGGGGGCGGCGACGACGAACTACTGGGGCTATGGCAACCTGACGGCGAGCAACCCGGCCGCGGGAACCTGCCCGGGCGCGGCCGCGGGGATCGCCTGCAGCGGCTGGGCGAATTGGGACTACTCCCAGGTCGGCTGGAACTCGGGACGAAGCGCCTTCGCCTTCGGCTTCATCTGCCAGTCGGACGGCCTCTTCTGGGGGACTCTGTTCGGCGGCTCGGAGTCTTTCGGCACCTACACCGAGCTCTGGTCGAGGTGGTGCCCGAGTCATTACAACAAGGTCGCAGTGGCTCATATGAGCGGGGGCGGAGGAACGTACAACTACCTCCAGGGCCGCGGGCTCATCTACTAGGACGGTTTGGGAGATGACGATGAAACGAACCAGGTTCCTGCTCGTCGGAGTAGGCGTCGCGCTTACCGTCGCCGCTGGAGCAACGATAACCGCATTTGCCGGGACCTCCACCGAGACAACCGCCGGCCTCATGATCAGCTCCGGCGTCCCGGTCGAGCGAAGCTCTTTCTCGGCTCAGGATCAGTGGTTGCTCGGCAATATCGGTGAGACCGGCGCCATTACGAAGATCGGAGTGCGTGAGGGAGTCTCGTTTTACGAGGGGACCAACGAGGACGGCGGGCAATGCTTCATGACCGGGTCCGGTCGCGACGGCGGCGGTCTCTCCGGAGGCTGCTTAAAGGGCGCGGCCCAGCTCGAGCAACCTCTCGTGGACATGTCGGGCGTCTGTGTGGATCCTGCGAGCGGAGACTGGCGGCTGGCCAGGATCGAGGGAATCGCAGCCGATGGGATCAGCGCCGTCGGCGTGGTAGATGCGGAGGACGCTCTACACACGACCCCGGTCGTGGGGAATGTCTACAGGATGGCTTCCAGCGACATCCCAACGGGTTCGCGTTGTCCTGGCTTCGAAGCCCAGGCCATCGTCGCACTCGATGAGAAAGGCTCGGTGGTTTTCACCAAGTCGCTCGGCGCCAGTTGACCGGGGCTACGTGAGCGCCGAACACCGAGCGTGTTTGGCGTATCGCGTTGCGTTGGTTACCATTGACAGATGGGCGGCGAAGCTCTCAAGGGTCACCTCGACCTGCTCCTACTGACCAGTATCGAAGCCGGAGCGAGGCACGGTTACGCGATCGCCGAGGAGCTGCGGAGCGCGAGCTTCGGAGCTTTCGATCTCCCGGACGGCACGATCTACCCCGCTTTGCACCGGCTCAGCGAGGCCGGTCTCCTCACCAGTGAATGGAGCGAAGGCGGGCGGCGGCCGCGGCGTTTGTACACGCTCACCGCGAAAGGACGTAAGGCGCTCGAGCGCCAGCGAACGAGCTGGGAGGACTTCGAGCGCGGCGTTCGCGGTGTGCTCGCGCTTAGGCCGGGACGATGAGCGAACCGCAAGAGCTGAGCGACTATCTGGCCGACATCGCAGGCGCGCTCAGCGGTCGAAGAAGCTACCGGCAGGAGATCGTCGCCGAGCTTCGCTCTCACCTGCTCGACGGGCTCGACAGCGCCCCGGCCGGTGCCGGCGCCGCGTCCAGTGTGATCGCCCGCTTCGGGCCGGTCGAGGAGATCGCGCACGGGTTCAACGCCCTGCTCAGGAAGAGACGCCTGCGCGTGCTGCGATCGGTGCTGGCGATCGCGCTCGTGTCAGCGGCCGGAGGCGCCACCGTCGCGCGGTCGCTGGGCTCGAACGACGATCCTCGCAGCTTCGCCTCGTTCGTCGGTGACCATCCGAGCATAGAGGTGATCCCGGGCAAGCCGAACGCCGTCACGTTCGTCCCGAAGACCCACAAGGTCGTCTCGTACTTCAAGCGCACCTGAGCCGCCGGAAGCGGTACCGGCACGCCGGCTCGATTGCCGTCCGCCGGCAGGACTACTCTGAGCGGTTCCCATGCTGCCCTACATCCTGATCGCACTGCTTCTCGTGCTCGTCTTCTCGATCGCCGCCCTGGCGGTCGTGCTCGCCTGGAAGCGAGGCCGAGGCGCCGAGCGCGAGCACGACCTCGACCGGCACCTACAGGCGCTCGCCGAGACGCTCGACCGCAGGCTCGGCGACCTCGACACCAAGGTCGACAGCAGGCTCCGGAACGCCTCCGAGGCGTCCAACAGAATCCACGAGCGACTGGGCAAGCTGGGCGAGGCGACAGTGCAGATGAACGAGCGGGTCAAGGATCTCGCCCGGCTCGAGCAGGCGCTCAAGCCGCCCAAGGCACGCGGCGGCTTCGGAGAGCTCCTGCTCGAGAACCTGCTCCGCGACGCCCTTCCGCCCTCGCACTACCAGCTCCAGTACGGCTTTCGCGGCGGCGAGCGGGTCGACGCGGTGATCCGGGTCGAGCGGCTGGTGCCGGTCGACGCCAAGTTCCCGCTCGACAACTTCCACCGTCTGGTCGAGGCGGCCGACGATAGCGAGCGCCAGGTGCACGAGAAGGCGTTCGGGCGCGACCTCAAGACCCACATCGATGCGATCGCGAGCAAGTACATCCGCCCCGCCGAGGGCACCTACGACTTCGCCTTCATGTACGTCCCCTCCGAGTCCGTCTACTACGAGCTCGTCTGTGGCAAGACAGGTGCGCTTTACACCTACGCCCTCTCCAAGCGCGTCTTCCCGGTCTCGCCGACCACCTTCAGCGCCTACCTGCAAGTGATCGTGTTCGGCCTCAGAGGGCTGCAGGTCGAGAAGCACGCGCAGGAGGTAATGGCCTCGATCACGCAGTTACAGAAGGATTTCGGCCGCTTCAAGGAGGATTTCGATCTGGTCGGCACGCACCTCGGCCGGGCCCAGTCGAAGTTCGGCGAGGCGGAGAAGCGGCTCGATCGGTTCGAAGGCAGGCTCGAGCAATCGACCGAGCACGGAGAGATCGAGGCGACCGTGGACGCGAGCGCAATCATCGAGCAGGCGCTACCGCTCGAGCTCGACTCGGTCCCGTTCCCGTAACCTCCGCGAGCGCACGTTCCGGCGCCGTTCGCCTCTTTTCTCCCCGGGGTCAGATCTTGCATTCGTTCACCTGATGAATTGCAAGATCTGACCCCAAGGGCGCGTTACCGGCGCGGTGCGGGAACGAACTAGTCTTCCGCAGCGTTGAATAGTCTGTAGGACTTTGAACGTGTTTCCTGATCGAGCTCCCTCGCGCCGCAGCACCGGCGCCGTAGAGCGCTCTTTTCGGGCTATGTTCTCTGACGGCGAAGAGGAGAAACGGTGAGCGAGAAAGACGTTCGGAACGTGATCGTCATCGGTGGTGGCCCGGCGGGGTACACGGCGGGTCTCTACGCGGCGCGGGCGATGCTCGAGCCGCTTGTGATCGAGGGCGTTTCCTGGGGCGGGCAGCTGATGATCACGAGCGAGGTCGAGAACTTTCCCGGCTACCCGGAGGGAGTGCTGGGCCCGCAGATGATGAGCGACCTGCGCATTCAGGCCGAGCGCTTCGGCACCGATTTCGTCACCGACGACGTCGTCGGCGTCGATCTCTCCGAGCGTCCCTTCCGCGTCTCGACCGGCGACGAGGAGTTCCTCGCCAAGACACTGATCGTCGCCACCGGCGCCCATGCGCGCCAGCTCGGTCTCGCTTCGGAGCTGGCTCTGCGGGGTAAGGGGGTCTCCTACTGCGCCGTCTGCGACGCCGCCTTCTTCCGCGGAGCCGACGTGGTCGTGGTCGGCGGCGGCGGCCAGGCGATGGAGGACGCCCTCTTCCTCACTCGCTTCGCCAACAAGGTCACGCTCGTACACCGCCGCGACGAGTTCCGCGCCGAGCCGATCATGCTCGCGCGCGCCAAGGCAAACGAGAAGATCGAAATCCTGACCTGCGCGGTCGCCGAGGAGGTGCTCGGAGTCGAAGGCGGTCGCGTCACCGGCGTTCGCCTGCGCAACACCAACAACGGCGATACGAGTGAGCTCGAGATCAGCGGCTTCTTCGTAGCCATCGGCCACGAGCCGAACACGGCGCTCTTCCTCGACTGGCTCGACCACGACGAGGCGGGCTACCTGATCACCAAGCCGCGCTCGACCGCCACCAACGTGCCCGGCGTCTTCGCCGCCGGCGACGTCCAGGATCCCGTCTTCCGCCAGGCGATCACCGCCGCCGGCTCGGGCTGTATGGCCTCGCTCGAGGCCGAGCGCATGCTCGCCGCCGAAGAACACGAGCAATTGCCCACCGCCTGACGATCGAGACCCGTCCGAAGTACTCTTTGCCGGGATGAGCGTCGAGAAGGTTCTACGCCAGACCTGGGAGCTCTACACGAGGTTCTTCCTCCGCTTCGTGCTGACCGCTGCGATCGTCTTCTCGGTGCTCGAGCTCTTCTCGGCTCTGTCGGAGTCGTCGTTTCACTCCAGACACTGGGCGGCCGCGGTTCTCTGGGGAGTCGCCACCGTCCTGATCTGGATCGTCGGAACGTTCTGGTTGCAGGGCGCGCTGGTCGAGGTGGTTCAGGACGTACGAGACGGCCACGCCGACCTCTCGATCGAAGAGCTCTACGCCCGCGTGCGCCCACTCCTGCCGGCGCTGATCGCCGCCGGATTCGCGGCCACGATCGGTGTCGTCTTCGGGCTGGTGTTGCTGGTCGTGCCCGGGCTCGTGCTGCTGACACGCTGGATCCTGATCGTGCCGGTGATCGTGCTCGAAAAGAAGTCGGCAGGAGATGCATTCGACCGCTCCTGGGAGCTCGTCAAGGGCTCGAGCTGGCCGGTCTTCGGCCTGATCTTACTGACGATGGTCGCTCTGGCCGTGGGGTCGTCGCTGGCCAGCATTCTCCTCTTCCCCCTCTCCGCCCTGCCTCTTTTCCTGGCGACATGGATCGTCGGCACGATCACGAGCAGCCTGATCGCGCCGCTGGTCGCACTCTCGTGGACGCTCACCTACTTCGAGCTGGCACGCGAGCAGGTGCGGCCGAGCGCCACGATGATGCCGCCCATTCAGATCTGACCGAGCCGGCGGCCCCGGGCTCCTAACCGCCGTTGCGCTGCTGCCAGGCCTCGATCATGGCGATGCGCTGCGCTTCCGTGGGATGGTTACCGAACAGAATCGAATCCCAGGCGGGCGGGTTCGGGTTCTCGTTCGTCGTACGCACGAAGCTTACGAACAGCTCCTTGCCGCCGTTCGGATCTCTGGTCGCCTGCAGCGCCTCCCAGTCGGCGGCGGCTTCGAGCCGGCGCGAGAAGGCGTTGTCGATCGGAAGCGTGACCATCGGGAACGCGACCCAGACGAACAGGAAGAGCGGCACCGCCAGCGGCACCGCCATCCCCCCGCGCCGCTTCGTGACGCGAGCGATCAGATAGGCGATCGGGAAGGCGAAGAGTGCGTACCAGCCGAGTCCCTTCCAGAGGTCCTTGTGCTTGTGATGTGCGAGCTCGTGCGCGACTACGAACTCGAGCTGGGGCTCGGAGAAGCGGCCGTCGAGCATCGTATCCCAGAGCGCGATCCGGCGGCTGGGGCCGAGCCCCATCGCCTCGGCGTTGGGGGCGGTCGTCTGCGTGCCGACGTTCTCGACCTTGAGCGGGATGTTGCCGACGCCCTCCTCCTTGGCAAGACGTTTCTCGGCCTGCACGAGCGCGTAGTGGTCGTTCATCGGCGCGAGGCCGCTCATATAGGGTTGAACGAAGGTGACGAGCAGCGCGATCCCGACGAAAACCGGAGCTCCGGCCAGCCACCAACGATCCTTGAGCAGGCGGGCGAAGCCCATCACGATCAGGATCGTCAGGCAAATGCCGAGGAACTCGGCCCCCAACCCGTACCAGGTGCCGATGACCCACTCGGTGTAACCGATCTTCTCGATCCCGTAGCGGCGGAGCCACCAGAGCTCGGCGATGTTGCTCGGCAGCGTCGCCATCCAGAGGATCGCCAGACCGAGCATCGCCAGCAGCATCCCGGTGCCGATCGGGCCCGCCGCCGACTCGCCAATAAAGCGGTGACCCCACTTGGCGTAAAGGGCGAGCACCACCAGTGGCAGCAGCAGCCCGGCGAGGCTGAACAAGTCGAGGATGAGAGAAAAGTGCTGGGCACGGTGCAGCTGGCTCGCGCTCACGAGCGAGCTCATGTCCACGTGTGGCAGCTTCAGGTTCGAGGGAACCGAGGTCTGCCAGAGAGCATGTGCCGCATATAGCCAGCCGCCTGCCAGGGCTCCGAAGACGAGTAGCCCCAGCAGGCGACGAGAGTTGGTTGTCACTTCTTGGCCGAAGCCTTCTTGGCCGGAGCCCCCTCGACGACCGGAGCTCCGAGCGAGATGCCCACGTACGGGCTAGAGCACGGGTAGGTTCCGGTGACGAGGAGGAGATAGGCGTAGATCTGCATCAGATAACGAATAGCGTTGGCTCCGAGGTCGCGGAAGCCGCGCGGCATCCGCCCCGTGATCAGCGCCACCCACCAGGCGAGCATGGTGACGAAGTACGTGGCGTACATCAACACTGCACCGACAATCAACGCCGGGTACACCAGAAGCACCCTGAAGAAGGTCTTGAGGCGGTTTTGCTTCTCCGGCGTCGTCGGAACCTCGAGCTCGATCGGGTAGCTACCCGGCTCGCCGGTGAAGCCCGGGAACGGGTTCGCGATCAAGAACACGTATGCGAAGACCGTCGTGGCGTAACGCAGCCAGGCAGCGATGAAGCGCTGGAAGGGCTTCGCCGGACGTCCGATGACCAGTGCGACTAGCCAGTTCAGGAGGGCGACGATATACACCACTATCGCCCAGAGATAGAGCCAGATGAAGTGCGGAAGAACTAGGAGACCGCGGAAGAAGACCGTGAGGCGCGAGCGCCGCAGGTCGTCCATGACGTGGAGTGTGATTGGATGCTCGTTCATGGCGGAGATTATGTGCAGATCGGCGGGCGGAAAGCCAGCAGAGCCGTAGTTCTGGTACCGATCGGCGACGGTCGGGAGTCGTGGCTCCGCTCAATCCGCGGTCGTCGCCGTCGATGCTCTGAGCGAGAGATTCGAGACTCGACCGCAGGCGCGCTCACCCGCGCCTACCCCGGTGCCGCTACACAGCGACGGCGCCCAGGGTTGATACTGCCGGAGAGGCGCCATGAACGACGAGAAGATCGAGAGACCCATTCCCGAGCCGCCTGCGGTACGAATGTCGGCCGAGGCCGTCTCGGAGATGTTGCGACGGGGTCAGGCGATCACCGACGAGGTGCGCGAGCGGGCGATCCACCTCGCGGAGCGCGGGCAGATGCTGCACCGTGTCGGTCAGCCCGCCTATCCGCGCGTGATCGGCACGGCGATCACCACCGGCCTGCAGCCCGACCTCCGCCATCCCTTCTTCGCCGACGTGCTCGAAGGCTTGAAGGAGCGCGCAGTGGCGAGCCGCTACGACCTGCTGCTCTTCTCCGGACACATCAGCGGCGATTTCACGGCCGAGTTCTCCTACGTTGCTCGCTGCCGCCGGCACAACATCGAGGGCGTCATCCTGATGGGCTTCGCGCGCACCGACCCGGAGCTCAGGCACCTGCTCGAGGAGGAGATCCCGACCGTGGCGATCGATCTCGATCTGGTCGGCGCGCGGGCCGGATATGTGATGTCTGACAACCTGGATGCAGCGGCGACCGTGGTTCAGTACCTGCGCACACTCGGCTACTCACGCATCGCCCACATCTCCGGGATCCCCTTCAGCCGCCCGGGCACCGACCGCGTGCTCGGCTACCGCTCCGGTCTCGAGCGCGAATACCTCCCCTTCCGCGAGGAGTACCTGGTCGAGGGCGACTTCTACGAGCCCACCGGCTACACGGGGATGGAGCAGCTGCTCGCACTCGAGGAACGCCCGGAGGCCGTCTTCTGCGCCAGCGACACGATGGCGCTGGGAGCGATCAGGGCGGCCCACGCCGCCGGCCTGCGCGTCCCCGACGACATCGCCGTTGTCGGCTTCGACGACGCCTCCTTCGCGAGCGTCATGGAGCCGGCGCTCACTACCGTGCGCCAAGACAAACCCGGGCTCGGAGCCGCGGCTTGCGAGGCACTGGTTCGCATCATCGACGGCACGACAAGTGGGCCGCCCGTCGTGGTCCTCCCCGTCGAGCTGATCGTGCGCGAATCTTGCGGCGCCACGCTGAAGGCGTCTCAGAACAGCTGACTCGGACGCAACGCCGCTACAATCCGAGCGCTTGTCTTTGCGGGGTCGTCTAATGGTAGGACGCCTGACTCTGGATCAGGAAGTTGGGGTTCGAGTCCCTGCCCCGCAGCCACGACTCGAGACGCGCGCGGACGCGATCTCGAACTACCGAGGGTTTCCCCCTAAAGTCCGGGCTCGAGACGCTCGATAACCAAGACCGGCGACGATCTTTCGAAAGGCGATCTCAATGCCCACGATTCGCGAACTGGCAGACCAAGCAGGCGTCTCGGTAATGACCGTGACGAGAGTTCTCGGCGGCGACGCCGCAATCGATCCAGGCACGCGTGAGCGCGTGCTTGCGCTCGTGCGCGAGCTCGAGGTGACGGCCGACATCTCGGCGGCCGGCGTCACCGACATGCCCTCACAGGTAATCGGCATCATCCTCGACACCTCCGGCCACGCCGACCTCAGGCACCCCGTCTTCGGCGATGTCCTCGACGGGCTCAAGGAGCGGATCACCGAGGGCGGCTACGACCTGCTCTTCTTCACCGGCGGCACTCCCTCCGGCAGCATCCGCACCTACGACTACCTCGAGCGCTGCCGCCGCCACCACGTAGATGGAATGATCCTGATGGGCGTCGGGCGCAGCTTCCCCGAGATCCAGAAGCTCGTCCGCTCCGAAGTCCCATGCGTCGGGGTCGAGCTCGATCTGACCGGGCCCAAGACCGGCTACGTTATGTCGGACAGCGTCGAGGGCGCCAAGATGGCGATCCGGCACCTGTACGAGCTGGGCCGGCGCAAGATCGCCACGATCACCGGCATGACCTATACACGCCCGGGCCGCGACCGTCTGACCGGTTACCGCGAGCAGATCGAGGAGCTGGGCCTCAGCCAGCACTCCGAGTATGTACAGGGCGGCGACTTCTACGAGCCGTCCGGCTTCACGGCCATGGAGCGGCTGATCGCCCTCGACGACCCGCCCGACGCGGTCTTCTGCGCCAGCGACATGATGGCGGTGGGCGCGATCGGAGCGGCCAAGGCCGGCGGCGTCAAGGTGCCCGACGACATCGCCATCGTCGGCTTTGACGATGCGCCGTTCGCGGCTTTGTTCAGCCCGGCCATCACCACCATCCGCCAAGACAAGATCGGGCTAGGGCATGCAGCGGGGGAACAGCTGATGGCGCTGATCGACGATCCCAAGACAACTCCGCCCAGGCTGATGCTGCCGGTCGAGCTGGTCGTCCGCGAATCGTCGGTCGGAAGCAAGAGCTAGGAACTCGTCTAGGAAGCGCCGAGTAGATCGTTCACGGTCTCGAGTAGCTCGTTCGGCGAGAACGGCTTGCCGATGAAGGCCCCATCCTTGGCGAGGCACAGGAGGTCGCCTGCAATGTCCTCTTCGCCGTAGCCGGACATGCAGATCAGCTTGAGGTCGTCGCGCTCCTCGAGCGCGCGCCGGCTCAGATCGAATCCACTGAGATCGCCGGGAAGCGTCAGGTCGGTGAGGAGGAGATCCGGCTCCTCCCTGCTAAGAATCTCGAGCCCCTCCTCGCCGCTGGCCGCTCCGAGAACCTGATAGCCCTCGTTCTCGAGCACGCGAGAGACGAGGCGTCTCACGACATCGTCGTCCTCGACCAGAACGATCGTCTTCGCAGCGCGCGCAGCCATGGGCTCCATACAGCATCCAAAGGTAGGGGGATAGACAAATGGTAACTCTTAAATAGAGATACGTCTACCTTGATTTCGACCAGCGTCTCGCACTCTCGGCCGGCCGCTCGCACGCCCGGGCGCGACCGGTCGCCCAGAGCCGCCTGACACCGCTGGCGGCACGATCCTCTCCGAGTTCGTGTTGGAAACACTGCCCTCTTCGGGCTCGCACCGCCAGCGGCGCCCCGAGAAAGCTAGAGGCACCGGGTTCGAATCCGCCTGGCTTGACCTAAGGTGCGACGTACGAACCCCTGAGCGCGGCTTCCGAGTTCGTATCCGCCACTGCCCACCTCGCGCCACTGGCTGGCTGCGGCTCCCGGCCGACGGAGCCGCTTGACGCCGCTAACCGCATGATTCCTCTCCGAGTCCGCGTTGGCCTTCGGGCTCCCGTTCGTGCTCCGGACGCCTACATCCCACCCTACGAAGGCCGGCTCTTCGTGGCGGCGAGCATCGATGTCTACGGACGATCCGCGGTTACCCAAGGCGCGTCGATTGAACCCGAGAACGAGCTCGTCCGAGCGGACGGCGTTACGGGAAACCGATAACGCTCACCGGGGTCGATCTGTTGAGCATCCAGCCGTTCCCGAGCTGGCCGCTGTAGTTCGAGCCCCAGCACTCGACCGCGCCGCCGGAGAGGAGGGCGCAGGTGTGGGCGCCGCCGGTGCTGATGGCGGTGGCGTTCGTGATGCCGCTGACCTGAACCGAGGTCGAGGTGGTAGTCGTCGTGCCGTCACCGAGCTCGCCGTCACCGCCATAGCCCCAGCACTTGACCGTGCCGCCGGAGAGGACAGCGCAGGTGTGACTGCTGCCGGTGTCGATGGCGGTGGCGGTCGTGATACCGGTGACTTGGACCGGGGTCGAGCTGGCGTCATACGTGCCGTTCCCGAGCTGGCCGCTCCAGTTGCCGCCCCAGCACTCGACCGCGCCGTCGGAGAGGCGAGCGCAGGTGTGGTAGTCACCGGCACTGATATGGGTGGCGTTCGTGATGTAGCTGACTGCGACCGGAGTCGAGCTGTAAGTCGTCGAGTTGTTACCGAGCTCGCCGTCGTGGTTGTAGCCCCAGCACTCGACCGTACCGCCGGCGATGAGGGCGCAGGTGTGGCCGCTGCCGGCGCTGATGGCGGTGGCGTTCGTAATGCCGCTGACTGCGACCGGAGTCGAGCTGCCGTCGCCCCAGCACGTGATCGTATGGTCGGAGAGGAGGGCGCAGGTGTGGCTACTACCGGCGCTGATCGCGGTGGCGTTCATTATGCCGCTGACTGCGACCGGGGTCGGGCTGTTAGCCGTCGAGCCGTTACCGAGCTCGCCGTCGTAATTGTAGCCCCAGCACTCGACCGTGCCGCCGGAGAGCAGGGCGCAGGTGTGGCTACCGCCGGCGCTGATCGCGGCAACGTTCGAGAGTGTGCCCACGCCACCAACTCCCTCGACCTGCACCGGAGTCGGGCTGTTAGTCGTCGTGCCGTTACCGAGCTCGCCGTCACCGCCAAAGCCCCAGCACTCGACCGTGCCGTCATTGAGGCGGGCACAGGTGTGTGAACCGCCGGCACTTACCTCGGCGACGCCCGAGATCCCGCTCACTGCGACCGGAGTCGAGCTGTACCCCTGCTCGCCGTTACCGAGCTGGCCATCATAGTTGTAGCCCCAGCACTTGACCGCGCCGCCGGAGAGGAAGGCGCAACTGTGGGAACCGCCGGCGCTGACCTGGGTGGCGCTCGTGATGCCGCTTACTGCGACTGGGGTCGAGCTGGCGTTCGTGGAGCCGTTGCCGAGCTCGCCGTCAAATCCATAGCCCCAGCACTTGACCGCGCCGCCGGAGAGGAGGGCGCAACTGTGGGAGCCGCCGGCGCTGACCTGGGTGGCGGTCGAGACACCGCTAACTAGGAGCGGGGTCGAGCTGTTGCCCCACGTACTGTTCCCGAGCTCTCCGTCACGGCCATAGCCCCAGCACTCGACCGTGCCGCCGGAGAGGAGGGCGCAGGTGTGGGACCAGCCGGCGCCGATGGCGGTGGCGTTCGTGATGCCGCTGACTGCGACCGGAATCGAGCTGCTGCCCCACGTACTGTTCCCGAGCTCTCCGGCACCGCCAAAGCCCCAGCACTCGACCGTGCCGCCGGAGAGCAGGGCGCAGGTGTGGTCGCCGCCGGCGCTGACGACAACGGCGTTCGTGATCCCGTTGACTTGGACCGGAGTCGAGCTATGGCCGCCAGACGTGCCGTCACCGAGCTCGCCGTCGTAGTTGTAGCCCCAGCACTTGACCGCGCCGCCGGAGAGGAGGGCGCAGGTGTGGTAGCCGCCGGCGCTGATGGCGACGGCATTCGTGATGCCGCTGACTGCGACCGGGGTCGGGCTGTTAGTCGTCGTGCCGTTCCCGAGCTCTCCGTCACCGTTGTAGCCCCAGCACTTGACCGTACCGCCGGAGAGCAGGGCGCAGGTGTGGTAGCCGCCGGCGCTGATGGCGACGGCGTTTGAGATCCCGCTCACTACGACCGGTGTCGAGCTTCCGTTATACGTGCCGTTCCCGAGCTGGCCGACCCAGTTCGCGCCCCAGCACTTGACCGCGCCTCCGGAGAGTAGGGCGCAACTGTGGGCGCCGCCGGCGCTGACCGCCGGGACGGTGGCCACAACCGCCGTCTGTGCCGAGGTCGCACTCGCGGAGCCGTAGGAGTTGGAAGCAGTCACAACGACGCGGATGGTCGAGCCGACGTCTGCACCGGCAAGCGTGTAGGAGCTCGCGGTGGCTCCCGAGATGTCGGCGCAACCACTCCCGGAGCTATCGCAGCGGCGCCACTGGTACGCGTAGGAGGTCGGCGAGTTGCTCCAGGAGCCGTTCGAGGCGCTAAGCGCTTGGCCCTGCGTGGCCGTGCCGGAGATCGAAGGCGAAGCGGTGTTCGCGGGCGGCAAGCCGGCCACTGCGGCTGTCTGACTCGAGGTCGCACTCGCGGAGCCGTGGGAGTTGGAAGCAGTCACAACGACGCGGATGGTCGAGCCGACGTCTGCGAAAACGAGGATGTAGGAGCCAGAGGCCGCGCCCGAGATGACGGAGCAGTTCGTACCGGAGCTGTCGCAGCGGCGCCACTGATAGGCATAGGAAGTTGGGGAATGACTCCAGGTTCCGCGCGAAGCGATAAGCGTCTGGCCCTGGGTGGTGGTGCCGGCAATGGTGGGCACAGAGGTGATCGCGGGCTTGCTCCCACCTGTCGAGCCGCTACCCGTAGGTCCCTTGATGACCTTGAAGCTGAGGAGCTTGCTCCCTCCGTCGGCGGAGAGCTTGAGCCGGTAGCTACCGACCTTGACCGGGTTTCCGGCGAAGACCTGCTTGACGGTCATCGATTTGGAGCCCTTGAAGCTTCCTATCTTTATGACGCTCTTGACCGCCTGCCACCTGGAGCCCTTCTTGAAGGTGAGCAGGTAGGAGAAGCTCTTGCTCGTAGCCGAGAAGCTGTAAATGAGCTTGACCTTGCCGGCCTGGGCCGGCGTGAAGCTCGTCTTCGTTAGGTGAGCGGAGATCTTCGCTGTTGAGGCTTTGCTCGAGGCAGCGCCTGCAAGGCTGGAGGTGGCGACAAGCACCAGGGCACACAGGATGGAGCTAGCTATGAGACGGGTCACGCTTCGGTGATTAAGGGAGACCATCGGCGTAACCGGCGACAAGCGGGCCACTTTCCTACCTCCGCAGGCGAGCTCTGTAGGACGAGCGTGTTGACAGGGGGATACGGTCGGACTCTAACCAGTCTTGACCGCGGAAACAAGCTCTCGCTATAAGATCTCAAGCGGGAGCGGTCAGGCCCGACGGTATTGCCTCTACCGAGTACCGAAGATATATACGTCTTTCCAAGAATGGCGTCCGGCTTGCCGTTACCGAGGCACCGTCTCAGAGAGCGGGTCGTCTTCCTCTCGCTCTGCGAGCATTCTCGCTGTCACGCGGGTAGCCGCACTCCATGCGCCCTGATCCGGTAGTAACCGCGCCGGAACTGCTCGAAGCGCGCTTCGGAGCCTTCGGCGTAGGCGGCCAGCGCTGCTTTAGCCGAGGTCCAACGAAGCGGCTCGCCCGCGAGTTGCTCTGCAGCCGCGTGGATCTCGCGTGCCCGCATCGGTTCCTCGGCCAGCTCGAGTACCAGCGTCACGGTCTCAAGTACTGAGCTCACCTTGGTGGGAGCAGGGCGAGGTTTACGAGGACTGGCCAAAGCTTTACGGAGTAACTCGTCGTGGAGAGCGCCTTTCCGAGAGAGCTCAACTCCGGCTCGAGGGTTTGAACGTGCCCCGTTTAGCTCCAAAAAGGTTTGAACGTGCTCCGCTGTCTATGGACAGCGGGCGTGAGGAGAGGTCGCTACACTGACGCTTCCGCAAGGCGCATTCGTATAGAGGCCTAGGACACCGCCCTCTCATCTCGCACTCTCGGCCGGCCGCTCGTACGCCCGGGCGCGACCGGTCGCCCGAGCGGCCTGACACCGCTGGCGGCACGATCCTCTCCGAGTCCGTGTTGTTAACACTGTTCTCTCCGGGCTCGCACCGCCAGCGGCGCCCCGAGAGCACGAGAAGCGCCGAATTTGATGCGGCCTGTTTGAACACCACAGCGGCAAGGAGTGGTCGCTACACTGACGCTTCCGCAAGGCGCATTCGTCTAGAGGCCTAGGACACCGCCCTCTCACGGCGGCGGCACGGGTTCGAATCCCGTATGCGCCTTTCTCAACGCTCTGGAACGACGCTGGACTGCAGGATGCTTCGGATGCGTAGCTTGTCCGTACGGGTGTACTGTCCTGCGCTCCGCATCTTTCGCCTCCTTTGCCAGCGCCGCCCCAGAGCGCCGAGAAGCACTTCTTTGATGAGAAACGCGCAGCGTCGCCCGTATCGCCCGTAGATGCGTTCTGTTTCTTACATGGCGCTCATCGGCATCGTCGCGTCTCCCACGTGCGTTGTGTCGATGCGCGAGTGATTCATCAGCGCCTGGAGCGACTCCAGCGCCCCGTCGAATTGCGACTGCGTTCAGTCAAGCAAAGAAAAGGCGGCTATGACTTCGTCTTGTGCCTTTTTCGTCGTCTGCTGAGCGTCCTCGCTCCTGCCCAGATCCCGGAGCGATTGGCAGCTCTCAAGGCTCGCTACTAAATCCCGATCTTCGCTTTCGATCGAGGCGAGCACCGCCCCGAGCCACGCGCGGGAGGTTTGGCTGAACAGTGCATTGCGCCCGTTATTGATGCAGTTCTCACCAGCTCGAACAACAAGCTCCGCAAGCAGCACGAGACGGTCACCCAATACCGCTCGGCGCTGATCAATCCACATGCGGCGCGTGATGCGGACAGATAGAAGCGCCGCGACAGCAGCAGTCGCAGCAAAGAAGATCGCTAACACCGACGCGATGTCCACGACTCACTGATAGCGCGAGTGCCGGACGTTGTTACCGGCGTGGTCTACATGATCAAGTCGGCCAGCCTGTGCTACTGCGCTCGTACCATTACAGTAGACATATGTCTGCCGAAGACAGGTACGACCCACCGCCCCTCGTGCGTCCCGACGCGGACCGGTTGAAGCAATGGGACGAGGCAGCTAGCAGCCGCAGGGTTGGGACGCTCCGCTTCGGCGAGTCCAACGAACCTTCGGCGGAGGCGAATGGAGATGACTCGTCGTCGACCTCAGGCGAGCGCCCTAAGGCTCCGCCGGACTTCTCGTTCATGCTTCTCAGCGTGACTAAGGAGATCGTCTTTGACCTAGACAAGCGTGGGCCAGTGTTCCATTTCATCGTCTATGGGATCGACGAATCCACGAACGAACTCACACTTACGCGTGCCATCGAACAGTGGGGAGACGACGAAGAAGACGATGACTCCGCTTTGAGTACGCTCGCGTATGCGGCGATCTTCCATGTCCCGGTCTTCCCGCGAACGAAGGAAGTTGCATCAGAACTCGCCCGCCTGCAGGCGCGCCTGAACTCTGAGGGCTTCTCCCTCAGCGGCGGGAAGGAACGCTACGTTCACTCGTCGCGACTTCCGGAGAACGTCGACGCGGCCATAAAGCACCTTGCCTCGCAAACCTTCGTCTCGCCGGCAGACGCCGCCCTGGTTGCAGCCCGACTAGAAGACACTCTCAGGAGCCAGTCAAACGCTTCAAGACTTCTCGCTGCCCTACAAGCCGCGACTCAGGAGCTGGAAACCTGCCTCACTACTTCACGTCGAAACGAACACCGGCTTCAGACCATACTGACTCGCTACCCCATCTTGTTCGGCACTGAGTATCAAGCGATCATCCCTAAGCACAAGCTCGGCGCGGAATATGAGATGGATTACGCTCTCAAACGCCACTCCGGCTTGATCGATCTCGTTGAAATCGAGGCGAGCACCCACTCGCTCTTCAATAAGAAAGGCGATCCAACCTCAGCACTCGTCCATGCTGAGCAGCAGGTACTCGACTGGCTCAGCTGGATTGACGACCATGCCGAATACGCTCGCGCTTTCCTACCAGGGCTCGCGCGGCCAATCGGCTATATCGTTATCGGGCGCAGTTCGTCTCTCTCTCCTCAGGACGCTCACCGCCTTACAAGACGAAACCTCGCCTTCCGTGGCAGCGTCGAGATCGTCACCTACGATGACCTGCTCCGCCGCGCAGAACAGCTACTCACACTGCTCACCGCAGCCTGACTAGCGGTCGCTGAGAGAGCGGACGAAGTACTTACCCCGAGGTTGCGCAGAGGATGAGTTGCGGGAATCACGAGTTGGCGTACGCACCACGATCTCTCACTCCAGCGCCTCAGAGCTTCTGTCCGTCGCCCTTCATCTCGGCGGAGTAGGTTGAGGAAATTCGTGACGGATACTGCGAATTCGTCCCACATTGATTCGAGGTCGATGCAGAGCGTTCCGTCGGGCTCGCGGTACCAGTGCGCCTCAGGTTGCCCATGAGTAACTGTTACGCCTCTCTTCGGCGCCTCCCACTTCAAAAGCCCGACGCGCCAGTTGTTCCAGAGGAGTTTCGCGTCCTCTGGTCTCCACTCCGAACGCTTCGGAAAATGCTCTTCGAAATACTCGCACCAACCCTTGCCCTCTCCCGTCACCGTCTGATTCAAGCCAGCCGCATTGTGAAACCTCACCGCTAAGAGAATGTGCCGTTCGAATGCAGCCTCGCCCTGATCGGGGCCGAGCTTGCCTCCGATACCGCGAAGCAGCGATTTCCTGATTCTCGCGAGCGTCTCCTCAAGCTCATCCATACACGAGAGCGTATTAAATGCACTCGTGCGGTGCCTACCCCCATGCCTACCTCCGCGAGATATCAGGCCGATTTGCAGGGCTGTTCGAATCCCGTATGCGCCTTTCTCGACGCACTGACCGCCGATCGGCTTGGTGGGCCGATCGGCTGGCGACGCTGGACTGCAGGATGCTACGGCCGCGCGACTTGTCCGTACGGGCGTACTGTCCTGCGCTCCGCGGCCTTCGCCTCCTTTGCCAGCGCCACCTCAGCGCGCCGAGAGTACGCGTGGTGAAGATCTCGGACCCCGCAGAGTGCGTTACTCGCTGATCGAGATACTCTCGATCAAGACGGGCTCGACCGGCCTGTCGCGGCCGTCGGTCTTAGTGGCCTCGATCTTGTCGACCGTGTCCATGCCGGAAGTGATCTGGCCAAACACGGTGTGCTTGCCGTCGAGCCACTCCGCGGCCGGAATCGTGACGATGAAGAACTGCGAGCCGTTGCTGTTCGGGCCGGCGTTGGCCATCGCCAATGCTCCGCGGACGACCTTGTGCCGGTTGAACTCGTCCTCGAACTTGTAGCCCGGGCCACCTGCGCCAGTGCCCTCCGGGCAACCACCCTGAATCATGAAGTCCTTGATGATCCGGTGAAAGGTGAGACCGTCGTAAAAGTCGTCTTTAGCGAGCTTGTGAAAGTTCGCGACGGTCTTGGGCGCGTCGGCATCGAAGAACTCGATCTCGATGGCGCCCTCTGATGTGTTCATGGTTGCTTTAGACATGGCGGTGACGATAGCTGCGCCAGAGCCTATCCCGTTAGGGAGGCGCGGCTGCCCCGCGTGGTCATAGAAGCGGCACGGGCTAACCGCAGTTGCGTGCGGGGTTCGAGCGCGGGGCCTGCGGCGACCGCTAGAAGCTGAAGCGCACTTGGTAGGTGGCCCTGTTGTTGGCCGTATTGTCTTCGCCGGGCACCGGGTTGACTATGACGTTGATCGGGACCATCGAGATCAGCGTGGTCAGGTTGAACGGTCCCTTGAAGATAACTTCCTTCGTCGTATTGTTGAAGATCTGCCCGATCTTCGCCTCCTTGACGATCGGCTGCGCCGGCTCGTTCTGGTGAATCACGAGCTTGACCTTGACGTTTTGCTCGAGGTAGTCGCCGGTGTTCTCGACACCAACGGCGAAGGCGAGGTTCTGCTTGAGTTGAATTATCGTCGTCACGCCCTGTTGAAGCTTCTGTTTGCTGGGGAGGACCTTGACGTAGGCGATACTGGTGCCGTGCTTACCGGTGCCGGAGTTAGGCGCGGTCGACGTACTTTTTTTCGCAGAACCGCATCCGATCGCCAGCGCGGCGATCACAAGGAGTGCAGCAACCGACGTAACGACGAGCACGATCCTGTCCACACATCGACGCGGTTTCCGGAAGTCCCTAAGACCGTTCATACTGTCGCCCTCCTGTTCGCGTTAACAACAGGCAGAGCATTTTAACTGTGCCTTGTGCAGGGGAGATCGCCAGCCTAGATTTTCTATTGTGGAATACGAGATCACCTGGGGCGGCGATCCCGAGGACGCCTCCGTCACCACTTGGGGCACGGCGACAATCGAGGGACTCGATGCCTGGGTGAAGGAAGGACTCTCGGATTCGCGCTACCGGTCGGGAATGTGCGTCCTCGTCGACCATAGCCGGCTCGACTGGAGTGGCCTCACGCCCAAGGACGTGCACGAGCGAATCGAGTTCTTCGCCAAGGAAGCGGCCCGCTTGGGTCGCGCTCGCGCCGCGGTCGTAATGCGAGCACCGGCCGATTTCGGGATAGCGAGGATGGAGCAGGCCTACGTCGAGCTCGAGCCCGAGCTGGAGATCGAGATCGGAGTCTTCTTCTCGATCGAGGATGCTCGCGAATGGTTGCGCGAGCGGATAGCAGCGGATGCGGGTTCGACCGGCTCGTGACGATCGCGGGTCACTCCGCAGCTATCCGCGCTCGAGCGCCGTTCGCCCCGCCGCGGTCAGCGAGTAGCGATCGACGGGTCCGGAACGAGCCGAGGCGACCAAACCGAGATCCTGGAGCCCGAGCAGCGTCGCCTCGAGCTTGGTCGGGCTGAGGTGCGGGCCGGGCCCGAAGTAGAGCTCGAGATCGGCCATGAGCGAGAAGGCGTCGGCATCGCCTCGAGCGAGAATCCGGCCGGCGGCACGGCGGAAGTCGGCGCGCGGGATGCGAGCGAGGAAGAAGACCGCGAGCGCCCGCTCGAGCCGAGCCTGGAGAGTGAGGACGACGGGCGCCACCAAGAGCAGGGCGATACCGGGCGGAACGAGCAGCAGCGCCTCACCTACGCTGTCGATCTGCCAGCCGCCGAAGTCGACGCCGTGGACACCGGAGGCGACGAGCATCGGCTCGACGATCGCGTAGCCACCGGCGGCGACCACCGAGACCGCGATCGAGAAGCTGGCGACGCCGGTTGGGAAGCGAACCATCAGGTAGGTGAGTTCGCGCCAGGTCGTACCCGATCGCACCTGGCCGGCGAGGCGGCGCCAGAGCACTCCTCCTCCCCGCTCGTTTGCGACGCGAGGCATTGATGCGCCGAGGAGCGAGACGGCAAGGGTGCGCTCGAGCTGGGCCAGCCCGCGGCAGGCGACGATGGTGAGCACGAGGATCGGAATGCCGACGACGGTGACCGCGAGCCCGAGCCCGACCGACAACCCCGTCACCAGAAAGACGAAGTAGAAGATCCCCAGCGGAAGACCGAGCAGCGCGTAGGCGAGGCCCAGGTAGGTCTCCCGCGCGAAGAACGGCCGCAAAACCGTCTCGGCGAAGGTCGGCGGACGATATTGCGTGCTCATCCAGTACCTCCGGTGGGTCGTTGCGTTCGTAGGTGGGTGTGGGCAAGCGCCGGGAGGAGAGCGCGTCCGGCGACGATCAGGAGCAGGACGAGCCAGGGAGCGAGCGGCGCCGACAGAGACGCGAGCACCCGCTCGTTCTCTGCGATCAGCCAGGAAACCAGGTGCAGCCAGAGCTGACCGAGTTTCACGAGCTCGGTCCAGAGCCCGTTCAGGAACTGGCGTCCGACCGTCTCGATGAGTAGCGAGCTCACTCCGTCTCCCTCCTAATGCGTGGTCGCCGGGTTCACTCGCCGCGCTCCGTCCGCTTTCGCTCGCGCTCGACCATGATCTCCTCCGGATCGCGCACGATGTAGGCGTAGGCCGCGTGACCGGCGACGAAGATGCCCCAGCCAAACAGCGGGAAAATGAACCAGGGGAAGCCGGCCCCGGTAATCGTCCAGACGATCAGCAGGAAGATCTGAATCGTCGCGTAGACCACGAAATGCAGCCAGAACCACTGTCTGCGCGCGATCCTGCGCGCCTCCCGCTCGCGCACCGCGAGCTCGCCGAACTCATCCATCTCTCTCTCCTTTTTCCAGTGTTTGTGTGATCTCTTTGCCTGCCCGCGCAAGCACCCGCTCGACGACGCGCGCCTGCTTGCCGTCGACGAGCTTGCGCCGCTCCGGGTGAGACGACGCGAAGGCGTCGAGAAGGGAGCCGATGCTCGGGCGTGGCGAGGCGTCCTGGGCTCTCTTGGCAAGCGCCGCCCAGGCGCCGGTCGCCGTTTCCGCCAGGCGCCGGCCCTCGCCCGTGAGCGAGTAGATTCTGGTGCCGTCCTCGTCGCGCGAGCTCACGAGCCCGAGCTCCTCGAGCGAGAGCAAGGCCGGGTAGATGGCGCCCGGACTCGGCTGCCAGCGTCCTCCGACGCGCTCTTTGAGCTCGGCCATGATCGCGTAGCCGTGTGCGTCCACGAGAGATGCGAGCACGGCGACGATCGCCTGCTTGAGCTCGCCACGCTTGAAGACTCTGGCCACGCCTCTCCTTTCGACTCTGGCCGTTTTGGCCGTTAACGTACTGTTACGTTAGCGCTAACGTAATAGTACGTCAAGTACGACCTGCGCGCGGCGACGCGGCCGCCGGAGATCGGCGCTTCAGATGGCGACTTCGAGGCGCCGGGGCCCGGGAGAATAGCCCCGAGCCCCGTACCCGAAGCAGTCGCTACCCGAGCTTGTTGAGCACGACGGTGCCGTTGTGCACGACAAGCCTGGTCTTCGTCAGCACCTTCAGATCCTTCAGCGGATTGCCCTCGACGGCGATCACGTCGGCGATCTTCCCCTTCTTCAGGACTCCAAGCTCGGGGTGGCCGACCGCGTAGGCGGCGTTACTGGTCGCAGCCTTGATCGCCTGCATCGGCGTCATTCCGAGCTGGTCCATGTAGATGAGCTCGTGGATCGGCATGCCGAGGTCGAAAGACGCGTTGGGCGCGCCGTCGTAGTCGGTGCCGAGAGCGACGACGCCGCCCGCCCGCACGAAGCGCTTTAAGTTGTCGCCGTCGACGCTTACACCCACGAGGTGTATGAGCTCGAGCGTCGGCACCCAATCGATGCGATCGGCGACCATGCGCTTGATCAGAGATTGGGGAGTGTTCTGGGTGTCGATGTGGGCGATCTCGTCCACGCCTCCCTCGACCGCCCGCTCGAGGTCGGCCGTGACCATTGCGTGCGCCGAGACGCGTAGGTGATGCCTGTGAGCAACCTCGACGATCGCCCTCACCTCATCGACGGAAAGCTCGGGAAGACCCGATCGCCCGAAGATCTCGCCCGACTCGAGCGCGATCTTGACCGTGTCGCAGCCGGCCTTGATCAGCCGCTCCACCTTTGCGCGGGCGTCCGCAACCGAGGTGACTTCGAGGCCGGGATTACCCCAGATGGCCTCCGGATAGCCGCCGGGAACGGTGATGAGCGGACCGACCGCAAGCAGGCGGGCGATGCGCGAGCTCCTGTTCACCTCGCCCCGGAACGAGAAAGCCCATTTGTAGTCGGGACCAGAGCCCAGATCGCGCACGGTCGTCACTCCCCCGAGCAGCCAGCGCCGCAGAGTCTCGTCATTAAAGGCGTTGTGAACGTGCGTGTTGATGAAGCCGGGCAGGATCGTCCCACCATGGACGTCGATCCGGCGCGCGCGGGCCGGGATCGCGACCTTCCGGCGCGGGCCGGCGAAGACGATTCGCTTCCCCTTGATCAGGACGACTGCGTTTTCCACCGGCCTGGCGCCGGTGCCGTCGATCAGAGTGCCGTTGACGAGCGCGAGCGGAGTCGCGAGCGCCGTGGCGAGCGCCGGATCGGTCTTGATCGAGCCCGAAGAGGATCCCGTCGCCGCAAGCAACGTGGCCGCGAGCAACGCGGCGGTCGCGGCTCCCAGCCGGCAAGAGCGCCGTGCTCCCGGGCGGAGGATATGGTTCTCGAGATAGGAAATCATGAGTCAGCCCCTAGACAGTAGTGCGAGTTCGTACTATAAACTACGAGATCGTAGCGTCTTTTCGTGAATGGCAGCTAAGAAAGACACCAGCGCCGAGTCGTCCTCCGTTCTGTTCGGGGTCTGGTCGGTCGCGCACAGCGTCACCGAGCTGCTCGACAAGGCGCTCAACGGTTCAGGCCTGAACGCGGACGAGTTCGGCTTCTACAGCGCCCTCTACGACGGGCAGCCAATCACCCCGAACGAGATCTCCGAGCATCTCGGTATGCCCGCCACCACGGTATCTTCCTACCTCAGCCGTCTCAGCGCGCGCGGCCACATCTCGCGATCCAAGAACCCGTCCGACGGGCGATCCGCCCTGATCGAGCTCACGCCGGAGGGGCTCGAGGTTCTCCACGAGGCCTGGAAGTGCTTCGCGCCGGCACAGGCTGCGGTCGAGTCCGCCCTCGCGCTGCCGGTAGAGCAGGTGATCGGCACTCTCAAGCAACTAACCGAAGCGGTTCAGACCGCCGCCGCCAAACAGGAACCGTACGAAACATGATCCGCTAGAAGCGGATCTTCTCGCAGCTGCGGGTCTTCGGGTTGTAGCGCATCTGGGCGGGGCACGCCTTGACCGCGGCCGGGGGCTGGGGAGATACAGAGGGAGCCGGAGCCTTGCTCGGCTTCGCCTTGCCGGCTTGGGAGGTCGTGCAGCCCGCATTGGCCGCTATCAGCAACAGGAGGAGAAGAAGGAGCGCGATTGAGGACACAAGCAGCGATAGACGAGGCTTGCTGGAGGTGCGATCGGCTTTGCTTGCAGCTTGCATGCGGTGCGTGCTCGGGGGGATAGGCTCGGATCGTAGACGCCCTGCGCACGAGCGCAAGCCCCCTTTTAGGGCAGACGCGGTTCCCTCCCGCTCGCTAGTTGCCGGACGCGCCCAGCTCGGCCAGGAGCGGAGCGCAGTCGAGCGGATCGAACCCAAGCCGGGCCGCGATCTCCTCGCTCGAGGGGCGCGTGCCCTCCCTGAAGAGCGAGCGCAGGACCTCGCCGGTTTTCGGGCTCTTCCACCACTCGTCGCCCACCTCGTCGAGCAGGGTGGCGCGGAGCTGCGCCGAGCGAACCCAGGCGCGCAGGTAGTCGGCCGAGTAAAAGCCGGAATCCATGTCCGAGAGGAACCAGTCGGAGCGGTAGCGGAGGCCGGTCGCCGCCTGCTGGCGTTCGGCGTAACCGTCCGCCGTACCTCCGTCGCTCGAGAATCGCGTCCAGAACTCGAGCTCGAACTGGAGCTTGGCGACGTAGCGGCGGAAGAGCATAAGCTCGAGAAAGAGGCCGGCTTCGGCGTTCTCACGCGCGGTTCCCTCGGGCAGGGCAAAGTTGCGCGCGTGCCAGCCCGGCTCGTTCACGACCTTGGCGCAGAGGTAGGAGTAGATCTCCGTCAAAGCGTGGTCGCGGGAGAGGCTGCGGAAGGTGTAGGGAAGCGAGGGATCGCAGCCGCCATAGTGGAGCGCGTGCCCGGCCTCGTGCAGGAAGGCCTCGTAGTCGTGCAGGCCACCCTGAGCGCGCGTGATCAGATGAACGACCTCGGGCGGGTCGGACGCGATCACGCAGGCGCGCGGCGACTTCTGCGGGCGTTCGTCGAGGTCGAGACGGATGTTCGGCATATCGGCCAGGTGGAAGCCGAGCTGCTCGAGCGTGTCCAGACAGACCTCGGTCGCGCGCTCGCGCGTGTAGGTGCCGGCCAGCGGCGAGAGGCGGCGCATGTAGGCGCTGTGGTGTTGGCGCGGCAGGGCGTCACGGGCGGAACCGAGCAGGCGGTCGAACCAGCGCTCGCGCAACTCGCTCCAGCGCTCGTCCAGTTGCGCCGAGACGGCGGCGAGCGAAACTTCCAGCTCGCTGAGAGAGATGCCCTTCTCCTCCTCGCTGCGCCTGATCGGATCGGGCTCGCCCGAGAGCTCGTCCTCGAGCGCTTCGGCCGCGGCAATCAGCGCCAGCCGCTCGGAGTTGAAGCCCGCCGACACCTCGGCCTGGAGCTCGCCCAGCTCGTCGCGGTCGCCGTAGGAGTCGAGCACCGCCAGTCGCGCCTGCGCGGTTCGCAGCGGCATCTCCTCGTCCATCCAGCGCACACGCGCCGCCAGCATCTCGTTCTCGAGCACGTCCTCGCGACCTGCCAGCTCGGCGGCGACGATGCCACCTTCGCAGGTCTTGTGAAGGCGGTAGAGCCGCTCCAGCTCATCGGCCGAGGCGGCCCGCGCCCTCGCTTCGTGCTCGGCTTCTTTCAGAGCGGCTAGCTGCGCGCGCGAGAACAGATCGGCATAGCGGGCGACGATCGCGGCCTGCTCGGAGACCTCCTTCTCCCCCACCCTGAGCGCCCGCGCCTCCTCGAAGCGCTCGTAGAGGAAGCGCGCCAGTCTCGCTTCGAACTCGTCGGGGTTTCGGATCTGTTCTTCGCTCATGGGCTGGACTCTACCGGTGGACGTCTGAGCCGTTATGACCGGAGGGCGAGGCGAGAAACGGGGAAGCTCGGCTCCAGCTTGCGCTCCGGCGAGCGAACGACGGTCTCCTTGTCCTGACGCCGGTCAGAGCGAACGAGACATGACCACAGCGACGAGCGAGGGGTCCGACTCGAGTTGCTCCCGCTCACCGGTCTCCACGAAGCCGCGCTCGCGATAAAGCGCAGCGGCGGGCCTGGATGACTCGCAATCGGTCACGGCCAGCTGTAGGCGACGAGCTCCAGAGTCGCGGGCCCAAGCAGCAACCGCCTCAAGGAGCTCCTGCGCCAGTCCCCGGCGTCGAGCGCTCGGGACGACCCACATGCCCCAAAGCGTCGCGGCCTCGCTATCTTCGCCGGCGAAGTAGACACCGGCCATCCCAAGGCATCGTTCATCTTCGACGGCCGCGAAAACAACGCCGCTCTCTCCCTGACCGCTCGGCGCAACCCTGCTCTCCCAGAACTCCGGGTCCCTGTCCGCCTCGCGCCCGAACCACGAGGAGAACGCGTACGGCGCATCCTGCAGCGCTCGAAGCCGCACATCACGAAGCCGGGCGCCGTCCCCTTCGCGTAGCCGTCGAATCTCCACCTTGTGAGCCTATCCGGTTGGCAGGCGACGGCCCGGCCGGCTCAGGCGATTCGTAGCACCGCGGCGCCTACAAGCTTGCCGCTGCGGATGTCGTCCAGCGCCTCATTGGCGCTCGAACGAGTACTCGATCGCCTCGCCACACCACCTGGCGTCCACTTGGTGTCAGACACCGGTCAGAGGAAGTGCTCGCCGTCAAGGCCGATCCGTGCCGAAAGAGTGACTTCGTGTTGGTCGCTCAGGCGACTCGCAAGACGGCCGCGCCCACCAGCTTGCCGCTGCGGATATCGTCCAGCGCCTCGTTCGCGCGTTCGAGCGGGTATTCGGTCACCTCGGTGTGAACGGGCACCTGCGGCGCCAGCGCCAGGAACTCGCGCCCGTCCTCGCGGGTGAGGTTGGCGACCGACATCAGCGAGCGCTCACCCCAGAGCTCGGCATAGGGGAAGGCGGGGATGTCCGACATGTGGATACCGGCCGAGACGATGCGCGCGCCCTTGGCCGAGCGCTTTAGCGCCTCGATCATCAGCGGCCCGACCGGTGCGAACACGATCGCGGCGTCGAGTTGCTCGGGCGGATGCTCGTCGGAGCCGCCGGCCCAGTCGGCGCCGAGCTCGCGCGCGAACGCCTGGCCCTCCTCGTCGCCGGGCTTGGTGAAGGCGTAGACGCGCCGGCCCTGGAACTTGGCGACCTGGCAGACGATGTGGGCCGAGGCGCCGAAGCCGTAGAGGCCGAGGCGCTCCGCGTCGCCGACCAGGCGTAGCGAGCGATAGCCGATCAGCCCCGCGCAGAGGAGCGGCGCCGCCTGCAGATCGGAAAAGCCATCGGGGATCGGGAAGCAGTAGCGATGATCGGCCGTGGCGAACTCGGCATAGCCGCCGTCTATGTCGTAGCCGGTGAAGCGAGCGTTGTCGCAGAGGTTCTCGCGGCCGCTTCGGCAGTAGCGGCACTCTCCGTCCGTCCAGCCCAGCCAGGGGAGGCCGACGCGATCGCCCCATGCGAAGCCCTCGGCGCCCGGGCCGAGCCCGGCGACGGTGCCCACGATCTGGTGCCCGGGGACGAGCGGCAGCTTGGGCTCCTTCAGATCGCCGTCGACGATGTGTAGGTCGGTACGGCAGACGCCACAGGCTTTGACCTCAACCAGCAGCTGGCCAGGGCCGGGCTCGGGCTTTGGAATGTCAACCGGGCGGAGCGGCTGGCCGGCGGCTTCGAGGATCATCGCGCGCATCGGCTCTCCCCTTCCCGCCCGAATTCCCGCTCAATCCCCGGCGATCGCGGCTGCTGATCTCAGGCGCTCGAGCGTCTTCTCGCGACCGAGCAGCTCGATCGACTCGAACAGGCTGGGCGAGACGGTCGAGCCGGTGACCGCGACGCGGATCGGCTGAAAAGCCTGGCGCGGCTTGAGGCCGAGCGACTCGGCGAGCGAGCGCAGCGCCTGCTCGATCGCCTGCGTCTCGAACGGATCGAGCTCGGCAAGCGCGCCCTGGGCCGCCTCGAGCACCCGCCGGTCGAGAAGCTTCGCGTCAGGCGTCACGTTGCGAAAGAAGAAGCCTGCATATTCCGGGTACCGGTCGAGCCTGACGAGCTTCACCTGGACGATCGGCACCGTGCGCCGAACGAGCTCGGCGTCCCACTCGAGCCCCTGCTCGGCGAGGAAGGTCGTGAGCGCGGCGGCGTAGGCGTCGGGCTCGAGCTCGCGCAGGTAGACGCCGTTCATCCACTCCAGCTTCTCGTAGTCGAAGGTCGCCGGGCTGGCGCCGACGCGCTCGATCGTGAAGCGCTCGACCAGCTCCTCGCGCGACATGATCGTGGTGTGATCGTCGTAGCTCCAACCGAGTAACGCCAGGTAGTTGACGAGCGCCTCGGGCAGGTAGCCCTCGCGCCGGAACTCGTCCACACCGACCGCGCCGTGCCTCTTCGAAAGCTTTTTGCCGTCGATTCCGAGCACGTTGCCGACGTGGGCGTAGACGGGAATGTCGGCGCCGAGCGCTTCGAGTACGCGGATCTGCTTGGGCGTGTTGGAGACGTGGTCGTCGCCGCGGATGACGTGCGTGATGCCGTCGAGCCAGTCCTCGAGCGGCGAGGCGAAGTTGTAGGTCGGACGCCCGTCGGAGCGCAGGATGATGAGATCCTCGATCGTGTCGTTCGCGACCTCGATCGGGCCGCGCACGGCGTCGTTCCAGCCGGTCACGCCCTCGTCGGGCATGCGGATGCGGATCGCGCCCTCGTCCTCGTAGGCCTTGCCCTCCTCGAGTAGACGGTGCGCCTCCACCCGGCAGCGCTCCATCCGGTCGAGCTGGAAGGTGACCTCCCCGTCCCAGTCGAGCCCGAGCCAGGCGAGCGACTCCTTTATGTGCTCGGTGGCCTCGGCGACCTCGCGGCCGGTGTCGGTGTTCTCGATCCGCAGGTGGAACTCGCCGCCGAGGTGCCGGGCATACAGCCAGTTGAAAAGCGCGGTGCGGACACCGCCGATGTGGAGGAAACCGGTCGGCGACGGAGCGAAGCGAACTTTCACGGTCATGCGAGTATCGTAGTCGCGTGTTCTGGCGTCAGACTCTTGCGGTCGGCGTGGGTTTGATTGCTTAGATCTCACGCCGACCGCCTCCTCTGACACCGAGTCGTAGACTGCGGCCTTAACACGACCCGGAATTCCGGGCGATATATAAAAAGCCCGGGGCCGTCTCGGCTGATACTGACGCCGGGCGGTAGTCCGTCCTTCGGCATCTGTACTTTCGGTCACGACATTTCAATCGCGGCCATAGTCATCGTTCCTGTCGCGACGCACTCGTCTGCGTGGTCATTCGGATGGGAGGCGATCGTCGCTCTGGCGACGCTAGCTTTAGCTCTAGGTACGGTCTTTCTCGCGTTCTCAACGAGAGGAGTTGCGAAAGAAACTCGCGAGGTCGCTAAGGCCAGCAGAGACGACATTAGGGCGGCATGGCGGCCAGTTCTCGTTCCCGACCTTAGTGTCCATCCCACTTTCAACAAGTCTCAAGATGCCTATGCGCTCGTAATAGTCGTGCTTAACTCAGGCCGAGGACCGGCGCTTAACGTCACGGCACGAGAAACGTCTACAGATGCCCGCCCGAACACACCTTCAATCGCGACAATCAGCCCATCCGAGTCGAGGGGATTCGAGTTCAGTGGAGTTAGTCCAGCGAGCGTGAGGCGTTTCGTGACTGAGTATCAAGATATCGCTGGCGAGAAATATCGGACCGCCTTCGAGGTCTTTGAAGAGCCTGTCGGACATTGGAGGTACCGAGACACTAGGGTCGGGTAAGCCTTTCTCGAGCTGAGGTCGGTTCGATCTGTATAGTCGTCACGCGCCTGGTGGCGCCTCGGCTGCGTTAGCTTGGTACGTGCACGCGGGCTCGACGCTCAGGTATCCCGCAAACCCTGCGCCTGAACCCTGGCCCAAGTGTCCCTAAGCGTGAGCGTGCGGTTGAAAACGAGCCGACCAGGCGCCGAGTCGGTGTCCGGCGCGAAGTACCCCAGCCGCTCGAACTGCACGGTCTCGCCCAGCGGCACCTCGGCGAGCGCCGGCTCCACCAGGCAGCCGGAGAGCACTTCCTCGGAGTCCGGGCTCAGGTCATCGAAGAGGTCGCCGTCTGCTCCGGGGTCCGGGCGGCTGAAGAGGTGGTCGTACAACCGCACCTCCGCAGGAATCGCGTGCTCGGCCGAGATCCAGTGCAGGGTCGCCTTGGGCCGGCGGCCGTCGGGTGCGTCTCCGCCGCGGGTGTCCGGGTCGTAGGTGCAGCGCAGCTCGACGATCTCTCCGTCTGAGTCCTTCACGACGTCAGTACAGGTCACGAAGTACGCATACCTGAGTCGCACCTCGCGGCCCGGCGCCAGCCGGAAGAATTTCTTGGGCGGATCCTCCAAGAAGTCCTCGCGCTCGATCCACAGCTCGCGCGAGAAGGGCACCTTGCGCGTCCCGGCGGAGGCGTCCTCCGGGTTGTTGACCGCGTCCATCTCCTCGGTCTGACCCTCGGGGTAGTTCTCGATCACCAGCTTGAGCGGTCGCAGCACGGCGAAGCGGCGCGCTGCGGTCCGATTGAGGACGTCGCGCACCGCATGCTCGAGCATCTGCACTTCGACGATGCTGTCGGCCTTCCCCACCCCGATCATGGCCACGAAGTCGCGGATGCCCTCGGCGGGGAAGCCACGCCGGCGCAGGCCCGAGATCGTGGGCATGCGCGGATCGTCCCAGCCGCGCACGTGCCCCTCGTTGACCAGGCGCACGAGTACGCGCTTGGAGAGGACGGTGTGGGTGAGATTGAGCCGCGCGAACTCGATCTGCCGCGGACGCGAGGGCACGGGAAGATTCTCGATCAGCCAGTCGTAGAGGGGCCGGTGATCCTCGAACTCGAGCGTGCAGATCGAGTGCGTGATGCCCTCGATCGCGTCCGACTGGCCGTGCGCGAAGTCGTACATCGGGTAGATGCACCAGGCGTCGCCGGTGCGCGGGTGCGAGGCGTGCACGATCCGGTACAGCGCCGGGTCGCGCAGGTTGATGTTCGGTGACGCCATATCGATCTTGGCGCGCAACACCCGAGTACCGTCGGGAAACTCGCCCTTCCGCATTCGCTCGAACAGATCGAGGTTCTCCTCTACCGGCCGCTCGCGCCAGGGGCTGTCCCGGCCGGGCTCGGTGAACGTGCCGCGGTGCTCGCGGATCTCGTCCGCGGAGAGGTCGTCGACATAGGCCTTGCCGGTCTTGATCAAGTGGACGGCCCACTCGTAGAGCTGGTCGAAGTAGTCGGACGCGAAGTAGAGGTGCTCGCCCCAGTCGAACCCCAGCCAGCGCACGTCCGCCTCGATCGAGTCGATGTACTCCTGCTCCTCCTTGATCGGGTTCGTGTCGTCGAAGCGCAGATGGCAGCGGCCGCCGAACTCGTTCGCAATGCCGAAGTTGAGCGCGATCGATTTCGCGTGACCGATGTGCAGGTAGCCGTTCGGCTCCGGCGGGAAGCGGGTGACGATCTCCAGGTGCCTGCCGCCCCGCAGGTCGGCGGCCACGATCTCACGGATGAAATCGCCTCGTTCCGGCGAGGTTGAATCCTGGATACTCACGTAGCGGCGACTCCCGACTCGTGGTTTATAGGGCTGGGCACGAAGCGTTCGCGTTCAGGCATGCGGGTATCGTACTCACGTGATCATCGGCGCCCATGTATCGGCCTCCGGCGCTCTCGACCAGGCGCTCGTGCGCATGCAGGCGATCGGCGCCGAGGCGGCCCAGCTCTTCGTCCAGAGCCCGCGCACCTGGCGCCCGACTAACCACAAGCCCGAGACGATCGAGCGCTTCAAGAGCGAGCGCGCCCGGCTAGGGGCGCCCGTCTTCGCCCATGCCCTCTACCTCGTCAACCTGGCCAGCCCCAACGATGACCTCTACCGCAAGTCGGTCGCGACGATGTGCATGACGATGGACGTCGCCTGCGCGATCGAGGCCGATGGCGTCATCTTCCACGTCGGCTCTCACCAGGGCTCGGGGTTCGAGAGCGCCGTCGAGCGAGTGGCCGCGGCGATGGAGGAGATACTCGAACACTCGAACGACAGGACCTGGCTGTTGATGGAGAACTCCGCCGGCGCCGGCGGCACGATCGGGCGCTCGATCGAGGAGCTGGCGGCGCTCTACGAGCGCCTGGGCCGGCACGAGCGGCTCGGCATCTGCCTCGACTCCTGCCACCTCTACGTCTCGGGCTGGGACGTGACCGACCGCGCCGAGCTCGACCGGCTCGTGGCGGAGCTCGACAGCCATATCGGGCTCGAGCGGTTGCGCGCGCTGCACGTCAACGACGCCAAGGCGCCGCTCGGCTCGAACCGCGACCGGCACGAGAACATCGGCGAGGGGACGATGGGCGAGAAGCTCGGCGTCTTCCTCTCGCATCCAGCCTTCCGCGAGCTGCCCGCTCTGCTCGAGACACCCGGCCCCGAGGGTCACGGGCCCGATGCGAGCCAGGTTAGGAAGCTGCGCGAGCTCTGCGGGCGCTGGGCGAGCTGAACGCGACCACATTCCTTGATACGGGGCTCGGTTGAATCCGCGCTCGAACGGACGATTACCGTAGAAGATGAATCCCCGGCGACCCAGTCAGTTCCGCGACTTCAGAGGACGGCCCAGTGCCGCTACGGTCTTCGCCGCCCTCGATGAAGAGCGAAGCGCCGACCCGACCCTGCGAGGCCAGGCCGTTCAGGCGCTCGCTCCGAGCGCGCCCGCGCGGGGGCAACAGAAACCGCGGTTGATCGGCATCGTCTCGGCGGTTCCCGATCTTCCCCAGGCCATGCACCCGTTCTTCGGCCCGGTGCTCTCGGGGATCAAGGCTCGCATCGTCGCGGCCCGCTGCGACATGTTCGTTCCCACCTACAACCCGGCCGTCGCGATGGGGAACGATCCGGATGCGATCGAGCGCTGTTTCAGCCATGGCGCGCAGGGTCTGATCGTGATGGGCATCGACACCTCCGAACCAGATTTCGCGCCGGTGCTGGAGTCGGGCCGGCCGATCGTGATCGTCGACGGCTCGACTCTGGGCGGAAGAACCGGCTCCGTGATGTCCAACAACCTGGAGGGAATGGCGAGCGCCGTCCGCCACCTGCACAAGCTCGGCCGGCGCCGGATCGCGACGATCACCGGACACATGAGGACGCGTCCCGCGATCGACCGGTTGTTCGGGTACCGCTCCGAGCTCTCGAATCTTGGACTCGAAGAGCGCCCCGAGTACATAGTCGAGGGCGACTATTACCACGGCTCGGGTTATGAGCAGATGATGCGGCTGCTCGACCTCCCCGAGCCGCCCGATGCGGTAGTGGCGGCGAGCGATATGACTGCCGTGGGCGCCATCCGCGCGATCGAGGAGGCCGGCCTGCGGGTGCCGGACGACATCGCAGTTGTCGGCTTCGACGACTCACCGTTTGCGTCCGCGATGAAACCCGCGCTGACGACCGTCCGCCAAGACGCGCTCGGGATCGGCATGGCGGCCGCGGACGGGATCCTCGCCATGCTCGACAACCCCGGAGATCCGCCGCCGGCAATCCTCTTCGCGACCGAGCTCGTGGTCAGGGAGTCTTGCGGCATCGATCTACCGCACTCGGCCGCAGCCGACGAGCAACTCGCGAGCTGATCAACTCAGAGCCTTCTTCTCATGGGTGCTTCTCGGAGTTCCGGGCACCTCGCTAATCCGCCCTCCTCCGGAGCGCCAAGCGGAATGAAGACCCGTCGACTGGGTGTGATCCAGAACTTCTCGGAGTTCCGGGCACCTCGCTAATCCGCCCTCCCACGGGGCGGGGAACGGTATCGAGAAAAGGCGCACGAGAATGTGTCGGTTGTGTGACTAGACGCGCGCCGCGGAGAGTGCACCGCCGAAGAAGAAGCCGCCGAGGTCGTCTTCTCTCGACTCGTCGCGAGTTCAGCGGTAGCGATGTCTCCGGCTACCCGAGATCAGAGCGACGAGGAGAACAGCGACTGCGACTGCAATCGCGTAACCCAAATAGCCAAGCGGCCCGCGAAGCAGGAGCCCCACCACGAGCACAGAGGCGACGCCGATGACGAGGGTGCCAAGCAAGCCGATCGGATCGTGGCCCGGATGAATCAAGCGCCCGAGCGCCCCGACGATGAGCCCGACAACGATCAGGGCGATGATTGCGCCGACGGTCGCCGTGGCTGACAAGAACAACATGCTTTAGCTTCTCCGATCTATTCCGCCGGCAAACCCGGTGCCGATCCCTGCTCGAACTGGGTCTAGCGCTTGCTCGCCGCCGACACCTGCAGCTCGCGCCGGATGTCCTTGATCTCGTCGCGAAGCTTGGCGGCGTACTCGAAGCGAAGCTCCTCGGCGGCGGCGAACATCTCCTCCTCCAGCTCGATCGACAGCCTCTCCAGCTCCTCGCGATCGAGGCCCTCGACCTTGGTGGCGCCGCGGCGCCGCTTCGAGGGCACGTGCGCCTGCTCGAGCGAGAGGAACTCGGCGATATCCGAGACGCCCTTGACGATCTGCACCGGCTCGGTGCCGTGCTCCTCGTTGAAGGCGATCTGGATAGCGCGGCGGCGATCGGTTTCCTCGACCGCGAACTTGATCGCCTCGGTGATCTTGTCGGCGTAGAGGATCACCTTGCCGCCGATGTTGCGGGCGCAACGCCCGATCGTCTGGACGAGCGCCGTCTTGCCGCGCAGGAAGCCCTCCTTGTCGGCGTCGAGAATCGCTACGAGCGAGACCTCGGGCAGGTCGAGTCCCTCGCGCAGCAGGTTGACGCCGATCAGCGCGTCGTACTCGCCCAACCTCAGCTCGCGGATGATCTGGATCCGCTCCAGCGTCTGGATCTCGGAGTGCAGGTAGCGGGCGCGGATGCCAGACTCGAGCAGGTAGTCGGTCAGGTCTTCGGCCATCTTCTTGGTCAGCGTCGTCACCAGCACCCGCTCGTTCGCGTCGGCGCGGCGGCGGATCTCGTTCATCAGGTCGTCGATCTGGTTGTGGGTGGCGCGGATCTCGACCTCGGGATCGACGATGTGGGTGGGACGGATCAGCTGCTCGGCGATGCGCGTGGAGTGGCGCAGCTCGAAGGCCCCGGGCGTGGCCGAGACGAACACGATCTGCGGCACCTTCTCCAGGAACTCGTCGAAGCGCAAGGGTCGGTTGTCGAGCGCCGAGGGGAGCCGGAAGCCGTAGTCGATCAGCGTCTGCTTGCGCGAGCGGTCGCCCTGGTACATGCCGTCGATCTGGGGCACCGTCTGGTGCGACTCGTCGAGGAAGCAGACGAAGTCGGAGGGGAAGTAGTCGAGCAGGGTGAAGGGGTGCGTGCCGGCGGGCCGGCCCTCGAGCACGCGCGAGTAGTTCTCGATTCCGTTGCAGAAGCCGAGCTCGCGCATCATCTCCATGTCGTACTCGGTGCGTTGCCTGATCCGGTGCGCCTCGAGCAGGCGGTTCTCGGCCTCGAACTTGGCCACCTGCGTCTCCATCTCGCGCTTGATCGTCTCGACGGCGCCCTCGATCGACGGCGTCGAGGTGACGTACTCGCTGGCCGGCCAGATCGCCAGGTTGTCGAGGCGGGCGTAGATCTCGCCGGTGAGCGGGTCGAAGTGGGTGATCTGCTCGACCTCGTCGTCGAAGAAGGAGATGCGGTAGGCCGTTTCGGACGAGGCCGGCTGCACCTCGATCACGTCGCCACGGACGCGGAAGCGGCTGCGCGCGAGCACGCTGTCGTTACGCACGTACTGGCTGGCCACGAGCCGGCGCAGCGCCTCGTCGCGGTCGTAGTGGCCGCCGCGCTCGAGCACGAGCACGCGCTCGCGCCACTCCTCCGGCGAGCCGATCCCGTAGATGCAGGAGACCGACGCCACCACGACCACGTCGCGCCGGCTCAGTAGCGAGGTCGTGGCCGACAGGCGCAAACGCTCGATGTCCTCGTTCCTCGAGGAGTCCTTCTCGATGTAGAGATCGGCCTGGGGCATGTAGGCCTCGGGCTGGTAGTAGTCGTAGTAGGAGACGAAGTACTCGACCGCGCTCGATGGGAAAAGCTCGCGGAACTCGTTGCAGAGCTGGGCGGCGAGCGTCTTGTTGTGGGCGACCACGAGCGCCGGGCGCTGCACCTTCTCCATGATCCAGGCCATGGTCGCCGTCTTGCCGGTGCCGGTGGCGCCGAGCAGGGTCTGGAAGCGCTCGCCGGCGGCGATGCCGGCCGCGATTTCTTCGATCGCTCTCGGCTGGTCGCCGGTCGGCTTGTAGAGATCCGCTGTCCGAAGTTCTTCCACGACGAACAAGCGTACCGGGCGCAGCCGGAACTATCGGACCCGCAGGACGATCCCGTCTGGCGCCTGCGTGAGGCAGCCGCGTGAGTCGTAGGAGTAGGTCTCCGTCCAGCGGGAGAGCGTCTTATCCTTGTCGCCCCACCAACTGAAGGCGTGATTCCGGGCGCTCGTGGCCGTGAGCGTGAGGGGGTTTCCGACCGGGTCGTAGGTGTAGGAGCGCGAGTAGAAGGGTTTTCCGTCTTTAGTCTTACCGCTGATATCGGTCACGCGCCCTGCTGCGTCGTAGGAGCGTGAGTCGAGGATGCCGCTTGGGTGCAGAGTGGAGGCGAGGTTGCCAAGGGCGTCGTAGGAGTAGAGCGTCAGGTCGTGCTTGCCGCTGCTCTCGCTCAGTAGCTCGTCGGCGGCGTCGTAGGCATAGGAGGTAGTCGCCTTCCTCGTCTTCTGGGAGATCCTGTTTCCGACCGGGTCGTAGGAGTAGGAGAAGAAGCGGGAGCACGATTCGTTCATGCAGGCCTTTAGCAGACGATCTCGGGAGTCATAGGAGTAGGTCTCCTTCCAGGAGGCGAGCGCTTCTCCCTTCCGGCCGAAGAGCTTCCCCCACCAACTGTCTGAGTGCTTGCGCGGGCTCTTCGCGATCAGCTGGGTCGGGTTACCGACCGCGTCGTATGAGTAGGAGCGAGAGTAGAAGGGCTTTCCGTCGCTTGTCTTTGCGCTGATGTCCTTCAACTGTCCGGCGGCGTCGTAGGAGCGGGTCTCGAGGATGCCGTTCGAAAACACGGTCGAGGCGAGCTTTCCGTTCGCGTCGTGGGTGTAGTAGGTCTTCTTGCCGTTGACGGTCGCCGTCGCCAGCTGATCGGCCGAGTCGTAGCCGTAGGCGGTCTTGAGGCCGTTCGGGTAGGTGCGGGAGAGGAGATTTCCGGCCTGCTCGGGCTGCTCTGGCTCGTCATGCCGAGCATCCTCGCGTTCGTACTCGCCAAGGACATGCCGTTCCCGACTCTCTTTCGCACGATCAAGAACCTCGAGGACTGGCTCAAGACACGAACATGGCGATGGTCGCTCGGACCGATCCTCGCCTGGTTGGTCTCCTACGTGATCCTGGCAGGGCTCGTGATTCTGCTCCTTCACCTGACGCTCTACCCGTATCCGAACATCACTAAGGTCCTGAATCCGACCGGTTAGCTACTGGCGTCGGCTCGCACCCACTGAACCCGAGCGCGTCAGTTTGCGAACCCTACGGGTTCTCAGGTGACTACTCGGAGCGGCGGCGGTAGCGCCAACCAGAACTAATACGAGTAGACAGCTTGAGAGAAAACCGGAGACGCGAAGGCGGGCGCGAACACGGGGGATCCTCGAACTACTCGAAGACAAGAAAGCCAACACCCTCGTAGGGTACGCTTATTCGAACTGCCTGCAAAATAGATTAATCCTAGCGACGGACGAGTTTCCGCACCCCACGCGCCAATGATGATGTCGCGGCGGATGGCGTCCCAACGAACGACTCATGACCGGGAGGTCACGGGTTCAAATCCCGTAGCCCGAAAGTCGTGCTCGAGGAGGAGTCATCGCGACTCATCGTTTTAACCGTGGCTCGTCTCGGACGACCGTTTGTCCCAGACGTGAACCAGCTTTTAATGGGGGCAAGCTCGAAAGGCGCTGCCAAGTGGTGCCGTGGTCGCGACTGACGAACACCGTTCTGCCCACCCAGGAATAAAGCGTGTTGTCTTTCGCTCGCAGTATGAGCACAATGGCGCTTCGCGGTAGTCCCCGCATCGACCGCCAATTTCGGCCGCCGTCAGTCGTGCGAAGAACGCCCTTACCGTCAGTAACTGCATAGACGATGTTTTGGGACGTTGGATCGGGGATGATCTCGTAAACCGATTGACCGCGCAACCCCCTTCGCGACCAATGTTCCCCGTTGTCTTCGCTACTGAAGACACCCTCAAGTTGCGATCCCACCCATAAGGTCGACGGGCGGCCGGCGTTAAAGCCGATACTAAAGACCGTAGGGCCATCCAGCCCACCCCCCACGCTTTGGATCTCGTTGAACCGCCAGTGCTCGCCTCCGTCGTCGCTCATATAGAGTCCGCCATTCTCTGTCCCTAGGTAGACGACCCGAGGCGATTTCGGTCCGACAGCAAGAGAGGAGATGTCATAGTTTGAAAGACTGGTGATCTTCTTCCAGCTAACGCCGCCATCGCTTGTCGTATACAATCCTAGACCTTCTTCTGAGTCTTCCCTCGGCGTCGTCGTACTGACATAGATGGTCTTCGCGTACTTCGGTATCCCCGCTATTTGTGATACGTCCCAGCCGCACGCCAGGTTTCTCCACGATCGTCCTTCATTTCGACTTACGAATAGCCCCTTGCCGGTCCCTGATAACAAGAGATCGCTTCTTTCTCCCAGAACCGTCACGCCCGATTCAGGTGCGCGGCTAGGACTCTCCCTCCAGCGACTTCCGTCGTCGCTCACGTAGAGCGCTCCCGCAGCCGTTACCGCGTATAGCCGCTCGGAAGAGTTCGAGAGTTCAAGGTCGAAGATGCTCCCCGAGGGAGTCGTACTAACCGGTTCATTCGGACATCGCGAATCGGCAAACCTGGATCGCCCACAGGAAGCACAGAGAGCGATTACTACGATAGCCAGTGCGCCCTTACCCGCTAGAGATAATGAACTCATCTCGCCGTACTCTATCGCATGTGGAGGAACATGAAACCGGTGTTCCCTATGTCTTTTTGTACGGAAGACGTGTTCCGAGGGATCTCGTAAAGTCGGCGCTTTAGATAATCATTACAATGGGCCGCAACGAAGATCTGCTTATTCTTACCGCTACCACTCGTATAGTTAACTATCATTAGATGATAAGCGGGGTAATTAGGCCCGGGCGCGGCAGTCGGTTGACCGCTCACAGCGACGACGTCGCCGGTAGCCGCAAGTGCTCGCGACCCGACCGAAGCTCGACCAGATTTAATAGCGTGGACAATAAAATCGTGTACTACTGTCCACGCTCTTGAAAAGGAGTAGACCTGGTAGGGCATATCCGGATAGCTAGTGGTGCTGATAGGTGCCGCTCTGAAATACCAGTCGTTATCGAGTGACCAACCTCCAGCGTAAAGCACTTGTGAGACGAAGTTCGTACAGTCTTCGCAAACCCCACAAAGCCCAAGACAGTACCAATGGTAATGATATATACGCCCGAAAAACGGGTTTGTGCTCGTTGCGTAGGCATTGATGTACGCCTTGATACGCGCTGTTTTGAGGCCTGACGTTGTCGAAACAGCCTTATCGCCGCTCGGATCGGTCATCACGGTTGGCCGGTCGTCGGCATATAGGTAGGCGCCGAGATAAACGCCGTCCGCACCTGCCTCCTGCGGGTCGACCTCGAAAAATCGCCCTAGCTCGGGGTCGTATTCTCTCGCCCTAAGATCGTATAGGCCGGATCCGGAGTCGAGATACTGACCCGTGAAGCGGACCGGGTTCAGAGAGTCGCCGGCGGCTTCGTCGGAGCGACCGGGGCCGTAGGCTTCGCCGAAGGGCGTGTAGCGATAGGACTCCACGAGCTTCCCGCGGCTATCGGAGAGCTCTACCACCGAGCCGAGCGCGTCGGTGTGGAAGGTGTAGCTTCCTCCCTGGGTAACGATGCCGAGTGGATCCAGGCCGTATGTGTGGGCCTTGGCGTTCTTGCCCATGAGCTTGTCCCAGCCCCTGGAATCGGTCTCCAGCGCTAGCTCGCCTAGGGCTGAGCTCGTATCCCAGCTGTAGGTGGTCGTATCGGAGCGGGTGCTCCTCGTCGCCATTAGATCATCGCCCGTGTAGGTGTAACTCGCGTTCTTGCCTTCGCCAATCACCTGCGTGAGCTCGTTGGCGAGGTTGTAGGCGTAGCGGGTGGAGCCGTCGAAGAGCTCGTTTCCGTTCGGGTCGTAGGAGTAGCGGCCAAGGGTGTGGTGGCCATCGCTCGTATTCACGAGCTCATCGGCTGCGTCGTATGAGTAGAGCGTCTTACCCTTTCTCGTTTGAAGTTGCGTCCTGTTTCCGACCGGGTCGTAGGAGTACTTGAAGTAGCGAGAGCAGGAAGTGTTCATGCAGGCCTCGGTGAGGCGATCGTTCGAGTCGTAGGTGTAGGTCTCCGCCCACTTGGAGAGAGCTCCATCCTTTCGCCACCAGTTCTTGAGCCACCAGCCGAGAGAGGAGTCCTTTCGGACGCTCGAGGCCGTACGCGTCACTGGGTTTCCGACCGGATCGTAGGTGTAGGAGCGCGAGTAGAAGGGCTTTCCCTCCTTGGTCTTGCCGCTGATCTCCGTCACGCGCTCTGCCGCGTCGTAGGAGCGCGTGTCGAGGATGCCGTTTGGGTGCAGGGTGGAGGCGAGGTTTCCAAGTGCGTCGTAGGTGTAGCGGGTCGTCTCGCCCTTGACGGTCGCATCCACCATCTGGCCTGCCGAGTCGTAGCCGTAGGTCGTCTCGAGACCGTTTGGATAGGTGCGGGAGACGAGGTTTCCGTCTTCGTCGTAACGGTAGAGGAAGCCTCCGCTCGAGCCCGAGACTGCGATCAGGCGGCCGTTTCGGTCGTAGGCGTAGGTCGTCTTGCCGGTACCGTCCGTCATCTGAGTCTTGTCGCCGTTTGCGTCGTACGAGTAGGAAACCGACGGAGTGCCGTCCGAGTAGCTCTTTCGCATCAGGCGTTCCTGGGAGTCGTATGTCATCGTGATCTCGCCATCGCCCGCGCGAGTAGTCGCGTTCCCGATCGCCGTCACCGTCTTGATCTGGTTTCCGTTCGCGTCATAGGAGTAGGTCGAGCGCGAGCCAAGCGGGTTTACTACTTGAGTCTTGTCGCCGGCGGCGTCGTAGCGGTAGGTCGTCACGTGTCCGTTTGCGTCGGTGCGCTTGAGCATGTTTCCATCGGCGTCGTAGGCGTAGCTCGTGACCGAGCCGTCGGGAGCGGTTACTGAAACCTTGCGGCCGTCTAGGTCGTAGGCGTAGTGAGTCGTGTGGCCATTCGCATCGGTTTTCGCAACGAGCTGACCCGCGTCATCGTAGGTCGAGGTGGTCGAGTGGCCAAGCGGGTCTGTCGTCTTGATCAGATTGCCGCCGGCGTCGTACTCGGAAGCTGTCTTATCGCCGGACGGACCGGTGGTTTCCACGACGTTTCCGGCGGGGTCGTAGACGGTCTTCGTTGTCCTGCCGAGCGGATCGGTGCTCGAGATCGAGTGCCCGAGTGCGTCGTAGGCGGTGGTGGTCGAGTTCCCGAGGGGGTCGGTAGAGGCGACCCGGTTCCCGTTCGCATCGTAGGTGGTAGTCGTGCGCTCGCCGGTCGGGGAGATCTCCGCTGTCTGACGTCCGTCCGCGTCGTATTCGAAGGTCGTCTTATTTCCGAGCGCGTCCGTGGTCGAGATCAGGTTGTCGACCGAATCGTAGGCCGAGCGAGTGATAGATCCGTCCGGCGCGATAACGGCCACCTGGTGGCCGGCTTCGTCATAGAGGTAGCGGGTCGTGTTTCCGTTCGCGTCGGTCTTGGCGACGAGACGGCCCGCGTCGTCGTAGGTCGAAATCGTCGAATGGCCGAGCGGGTCCGTGGTCTTGATCGGGCGTCCATTCGCGTCGAAGATATACGTGGTCGTGTTTCCGAGCGGGTCGGTCTCGGCCACCATCCGCCCAAGCGAGTCGTAGCTCATCGTCCTCTTGGCGCCCGAGGGCGAGATGGTCGCGATCAGGTTTCCCTGGTCGTCGTAGACGTCCCGGGTTGTTCGGCCGAGCGGATCTGTTGCGGAGACGAGGCGCCCGGCCGAGTCGTATTCGTAGGTCGTTACGGCGCCGGTCGGGTCGGTCTCTGTCAGGAGGTTTCCGTTCGCGTCGTAGGTGTCACGAGTGACGTGCCCGAGCTGGTCGGTGTGGCTTAGGACGTTGTTGTCGGAGTCGTAGGTCCAGCTCTCCGCAGCGCCGAGCGCATCTGTACGAGAGAGCATGTTTCCGCGCCCGTCGTAGGTCATGGTGGTCGTGTTTCCGAGCGGGTCGGTGACCGAGAGGAGGTTGTTTGCGTCGTCGTAGACGTAGTGGGCGTCGTTTCCGAGCGGGTCGATTCGCTTGGAGAGCTGGCCGTCATCGTTGTAGGTGTCTTTCCACGTCGAGCCCGTCGCGTCGGTGGCAACCGCCGAGGCGCCAGACCAGTCGAAGCTGCTCTCTGCACCGAGAGCGTCTTTCTGGGTCAGCACGCGCCCTTCGCTGTCGTAGGTGTTTTCGAACAGGAGTTTCCCCGATCCGTCGGTTGCGCTCTTCAAGAAGCCGTTATCGTCGTAGACGTATCTCGTCACGGCTCCGGTCTGGTCGGTGAAGGTGGTCAGGAAGTCTCCGTCGTAGCCGTAGGCAAGCGTCGTTCCGTCGGGGAGCGAGACCCGGGACAGGTGATGGTCTTCGTTGTAGGAGAGACCGATCTGGCGGCCGGCGGAGTCGCTGACGCTCTCGAGAAGGCCATCCGCGGCGTATGAGAAGTGGAGGCCCTGGCCGTTTGGATCGAGCCAGGAGACGAGCCGACCGTCTGAGTCGAAGTGCTGGACATCCTGGTCATGGAGGACGAGGTCGTAGCCCGAGCCTGCCTTCGTAAGTCTCGCGGTGACGTTCGCATCGCCTACGTAGGAGCCGTCCAGCCGAAGGCCGAAGCGGACCTCCTGTCCGTTTCCCGCCTTGAGCGTCACGTTCCCTCGATAGTCCGTGCTGAGAGACGCATAGAGGCTCGCGCTCCAGCCCCGGTCGAGCACGCCCACCGCGTCGTCACGGGAGTTGTAGGTGCGCTCGAGCGAGAAGGGGATCCCTGCTCCCGGAATCGAGATGTCTGTCACCGACTGGTAGAAGTTGCCGGTAGCGCTGTTGACCGGGTCGGCCCAGGTTGTGGTGGCCGAGTATAGGTACAGGCTCTCTCCCGGCAGGCCGAAGTTCTCTTCCAGCCAGTCGGCGAGCGCGGTCCAGGAGACCTCTACGGTGTTCGAAGAGACGTGGTTACCGGCGAACTCGCCCGACACCTGCACGCCGTCCACGCCGGCATGTGAGCCGCTGTAGGAGAAGCTCGCAGTCGTGCCCTCGACCGTGGCGGAGACTGTTCTTGGGTTGGCGCCGGTGATGGTCGCGGTGAGCACGCTCCCCTTTGCATCGGGGACGTTCCCGACCTCGACGTCGAAGCTCACCTCGTCACCGGTGACGAGGTCGGAGTCCGGGCTCGGCTGAGATAGCGTGAGCGTCGGAACGACCCATGAAACCAGCTTCTTGTTCGATGAGATCGTGTAGCCGCCTAGCGCGCCGGACACCTGCACCGTGTCTGTGCCGGTGTTCGTGCCGGTGTAGGAGAAAGTCGCGGTCGTGCCCTGAACGGTGGCCGAGAGAGTTTGCGGATTCGCGCCCGTGATCGTCGCCGTGAGAACGGTGCCGCTTGGGTCTTTGACGTAATCGACGTTTACGTCGAAGGTCACGGTTCTGTTGGTGAGAAGCTTGTAACTCGGGCTCGGAGCAGAGAGGGTGAACGTGGGCGGTTTACAGACGCTGGAGGTCGGCCCCTGTGTGAGCTCGCAGTTGACCCATGTGGTCGTGTTGCCGTCGGCGCCGATCGCCGAGCGGGCGGCGTCTAGATTCCAGCTGAGCGCCGCTCCCGCCGAGGCGCTGAACTGGTCGTAGTAGCTGGAGTGCCCGTCGAAGGGAAGTCTCGAGCCGACCGTCACCGGATCGTTGGCTATCGCCGAGCCGTCCAGCCAGACCGCGTTCCAGGTTTGAGTGTAGGGAGTGCCCGAGCAGGGGAATCCCCAGGCCGGGAAGGGCCCGATCCAGGGGTAGATCTGTCCCGACGAGCACCAATAGGCGGTCGGCCAGCTTGAGAGCGTCCCCATTCCGGCAAGCTCCTGCTGGCGCTCAGACATCGCCCCCATGAAGGAGCCCATGGCGTAGCAGGCGGGGCAGGGGTCGAGCAGAAGGCTCGCAGCGAAGGAGTTGTAGTCGACGCTGTCGTCGGTGCCTGCGAAGGTGAGCGCCCAGGTCGGATTTCCGTCGTTCACGGTTGTCGTGAGGCCCTGGTTTGGGGGATCGCTGAACGAGAGACGGCCCTGCGCGTCGTACTGCCAGTAGGCGATGCCCGGCCGAGCGTGCCCGGTCGTGAAGGGCGCAACCGTCCCGAGGAAACCGTCCATGGTGATCACGTAGTGTGGGTAGTCGCTCTGGCTGCCGTCGACCATGGCCCAGCTCCAGCTGTCACTCACGTCCGGCTTGATCGTGAGCTGCCCGTGAACGGTGCTGTTCATCCAGTTACGGAGCAGATCCTTCGGCGCAGGCAGACTCGCCCTGATCGCCGCCAGCCTCACCTTGCCGAGCTGGTCCTGAATGTCCTGGTTCGAGCCGTTTGTCACCGCGTCCTGCCAGGCGGGTTGATCCTGCACGAGCTGAAGTAGCTTGCTCGCATAGGCGGGATCCAGATAGGGGGCGACGTTGCCGCCGGAAGCACTCGAGGCGCTGGCAAGCAGGCAGAAAAGGGTAACTAGACCGACCGCGGTCGCAAGCGGTAGGCGGAGGCGAGTGGCGGCACGCATCGCAGAACTCCTCTTTTTTGGGGGGCGAGCCGTTACCAAGTGGCAACCAACCCGGCGCACCAACCCAAGAACCCGGTTCACCTGAAGTCAAGCTCTGAGCGCGAATATCCTCCTGACGAGCACTGGGATCCCCCATCCGAGGGACGGAGGGACATGTCCGTTTCGGACACCTAGCGGGATTGGCCCTTGATTCGGCGTGGGCGGGCGCGGCGGTAGAGCCAGAAGAAGAGCGGAAACTCGATCCCCTGCAGGGCTGCCCAGGTGAGAGCCTTCCGGCGCGGCAGGCCGCGCGCGCGGGCATCGCTGAGCACCCAGCCAGCAGCGAAAGCGACGAGGGCGACCACGGCAACGAGGATGACGATGCCGATCGTGGGGAGAGAGGCCAAAGCGGGATTCATTGCGTCCTTTCTTGCTCGGATTGCTCTACTGCGTTTCCCCCGACGCGCGTGAGCTCGGCGAGCTCGGTGACGATGTCGACCAGTACCGAGGTGGTCAGCTCGTAGATGACCTGCTGGCCGTTTCGCTCGTGGCGCACGAGCCCGGCGTTCGTCAGCACGCCGAGGTGCCGCGAGACCGACGGCCAGGAGATCTCGAACTCGGCGGCGACGGCGCCGGCGGGTAGCGGACCGTCCTGCAGCAGCTTGAGGATCTTCCGCCGCACGGGATCGGAGAGAGCGCGGTATACGTCCTGAATTGCCATGAATAATTAGCTTATTAGCTAATAAGCTCCACGTCAAATCATGCGTGGGCAGCCCGCTTTTCTAGCCCGACTGAGTGCCGGTGCGAAGGACCGGGTAGATGCGCCGATAGAGCCGTTTCAGACGCTCGACCTGGTTGACGTAGGATCGAGTCTCGGCGAAGGCGATGCCTTCGCCCGCTGCCAGCCAGTGATCGACGTTCTGCTGACCGGCGTTGTAGGCGGCGAGCGCCAGTCGCTCGTTGCCGTACTTGTCCAGCAGATGCCTCAGGTACCAGGCGCCGTAGCGAACGTTGATCTCCGGGTTGTAGAGATCGGAGACCACGAAGTGGGTGCCGCCGGTGTGGTCGGCGATTCCCTGCGCGGTCTTCGGCATCAGCTGCATCAGGCCGATCGCGCCCGAGTCGGAGTGGGCCCGGGGACGGAAGCGGCTCTCCTGGTAGATGACGGCGGCGACTAGCGCGGGGTCGAGTTTGTAGTTCTTAGCATGACCGAGCACGATCTGCCGGTACGGAAGCGGATGCCAGAGGCGAGCCCACCAGCCGGGCTGAGCGAAGTGAACGTATGCGAAGCCGCCGAGCAGAACCGTCGCCACCAGCCCGAGCCCGATTAGGCGTTTCACGCTTGCGCCTCCAGCTCGGCCACAAGCTGGCGCCAGACGTCTTTGACGAACGCCTCGAGCTCCTGCAGCGAGCCGTCGTTCGAGAAGACGAAGTCGGCGCGGCGACCCTTCTCGGCGTCGGAGATCAACCGCTCCTCGCGCTCGTCGATGCGGAAGCCGGCCCGCGCCCGCCTGAGCTCGGGCGCCGCGGTGATCACGACGACCTTGTCGAAGCGCCCCTCGCCGCGCACCTCGTACAGCAGCGGCACCTCGATGACGCAGATCGGCGGCGCTTCGGGCGAGGCGGCGAGCTGCTCGCGAAAACGCCTCTGCTCGCGAATGACACGCGGGTGCAGAACCGACTCCAGGTAGTAGAGATCGTCGGGGTGCTTGAACACCTGGCGGCCGAGCACGGCGCGGTCGATCTCGCCGGCGGGCGTGACGACCTGAGGGCCGAAACGCTCCTCGAGCCTGGCCCTGACCCCGGCGTCACGCCGCAGCAGCTCGTGCACGATCTCGTCGCTCGAGAGCGTGGCCGCGCCGAGACTCTTGAAGAGGCGTAGGGCTTCGCTCTTGCCGGCACCGACGCCGCCGGTGAGCGCGACCGCAAGCGGCCGCATCGGTTACTCGCTGGTCTCGTCCGTGGCCGTCTCGCCAGCCTCGGCGAGTTCCGGCTCGATGTCTTCGGACTGGTCGCTCTCGGCCGGCTGCTCGCCGGAGACGGCCGCTGCGACCGTTTCTTCGCCCTCCACCTCGGCCTGGGGCTCTTCGCCCGTGACCGTCTCGCCTTCCACCTCGGCGTCGGGCTCCGCGCTCGGCTCTGGCTCGGCCTGGTGCTCTTCGCCCGGCTCTGCCTCAGCCTGAGGCTCTTCGCCCGTGACCGTTTCTTCGCCTTCCGCCTCGGCCTGGGGCTCCTCGCCTGGCTCTGCCTCGGCCTGCGGCTCTTCGCCCGGCTCTGCCTCGGCCTGCGGCTCTTCGCCCGGCTCTACCTCGGCCTGGGGCTCCTCGCCCGGCTCTGCCTCAGCCTGCGGCTCCTCGCCCAGCTCCTCTTCCTCGGCGACGGCACTCCGGGGCGCGGCCTCGATCACGACCGGGCCGCCCTCGACGCGTTTCATGGAAAGGGAAAGCCTTCTGCGCTCGGCATCGATCTCGAGCACGGCAACGCGCACCAGATCGCCCTGCGAGACGATCTCGCGCGGGTTCTCGACGTGATGCTGCGCCAGCTCGGAGATGTGCACCAGCCCCTCGACACCGGGGACGATCTCGATGAAGGCGCCGAAGGTGACGACCTTGGTCACGCGGCCCTCGACCTCGTCGTCGGCGCCGTATGCCTCGATCACCTGCTGCCAGGGATCCATCTGGGTTTGCTTGAGCCCGAGCGAGATGCGCTGGCGCTCGCGATCGATATCGAGCACCTTGACCCTGACGGTCTGCCCGACGTCGAGCACCTCGGAGGGATGGTTGACATGGCTCCAGGAGAGCTCCGAGATGTGGATCAGCCCGTCCATGCCGTCGAGATCGACGAAGGCGCCGAAGTCGACGATGTTCGAGATCTGGCCCTCGATCACATCGCCCGGGTTGAGCCGGTCGAGAATCGCCTGGCGCATCTCCTTGCGCTCGTCCTCGAGCACCGCCCGGCGCGAGAGGACGACGTTGTTGCGCGAGCGGTTGAGCTCGATCACCTTGGCGCGAAGCTCGGTGCCCATGAACTCGTCCAGATCCTGGACGCGGCGGATATCCACCAGCGAGGCGGGCAGGAAGCCGCGCACGCCGAGGTCGATGATCAGGCCGCCCTTGACGACCTCGATCACGCGGCCCACGATCGGCTCGCCCGACTGTGCCTTCTCCTCGATCGACTTCCAGGCCAGCTCGAAGCGGGCGCGCTTCTTGGAGAGGATCAGCCGTCCGTCGGCGTCCTCCTTGGTGAGCACGAGCGCGTCGATCTCGTCGCCGAGCGTGACCTCGTCGCCAGGATCGATCGAGCGCCGGATCGAGAGCTCGGAGACCGGGATGACGCCCTCCGACTTGTAGCCGATGTCGACCAGAACCTCGTCCTTGTCGACGCGGACGACGGTGCCGTGAACGACCTCGCCCTCCTTGATCGTCGGGAAGGTGGATTCGTAGTCGGGGATGAGCTCGCCGTCGGGCCCTTCGACCCAAACGCCGGGTTCGGCCTTCATCTTGTCGAGCATCTCATTGGCCATGCGTCGGCGGAGTATAGCTGCGCTGCGAAGGTGCGAAACGGCTACTGAAGCCGCTTGCCGGGTCCTTCCGTGCCTACTTAGCCTCAGCCCAGTTGAGCCCGGCTCCCGCCTCGGCTTCGAGCGCCGGCTCGAAGGGATAGGCAGCCCTCATCTCGTATAGAACGATCTCGCGGCAGCGCTCGAGCTCGTCCGCCGGCAGCTCGAGCAGAAGCTCGTCGTGAATCTGCAGGACCAGGCGGGCTTGCAGACCCTCCTCGCGCAGGCGCCGCTCGATCGCGATCATGGCAATCTTGATCACGTCGGCGGCCGTGCCCTGCATGACCGTGTTCACGGCCAGCCGCTCGCCGAGCGAGTGCATCTGGCGGTTCGAGGAGCGAAGCTCGGGGATCAGGCGCCGTCGCCCGAGCAGCGTGGTCACGAAGCCGTCGCGGGTCGCCTCGGCGATCGTGTGGGCAATGAAAGCTTGTACACGCGGGAAACGGGCCAGGTAGGTGTCGATGTAGGCCGCCGCCTCCTCGCGCGAGATCCCGAGCTGCTCGGAGAGTCCGAAGGCCGAGATGCCGTAGATGATCCCGAAGTTGACCGCCTTGGCCCGGTTTCGCTCGTCTTTGGTCAGCGTCCCCGGATCCTTGCCGAGAACCTCGGCGGCGGTGCGGGTGTGAATGTCCTCGCCGCGCTCGAAGGCCTCGATCAGCTTCTCCTCGGCGCTCGCATGGGCGAGGATGCGCAGCTCGGCCTGCGAGTAGTCGGCCGAGAGGAGCAAGAAGCCCTCCTCGGCCACGAAGGCCGAGCGGATCTCGCGCCCGAGCTCGGTGCGAACAGGGATCGACTGCAGGTTCGGGTTGGAGGTCGAAAGCCTGCCGGTGGCGGCGACGGTCTGGTTGAAGGTCGTATGCAAACGCCCGTCGGCCTCGGAGATCAGGCCGGGCAGCGGGCTCAGATAGGTGTTGACGAGCTTGGTCAGCTCGCGCCACTCCTCTACCTGTGGGATGATCTCGTGCTCTTCGCGGATCGAGCGCAGAACGCGGGTGTCGGTGGAGTAGCCAGTCTTGCCGCGGCGCCCCGGCGTCAGGCCCAGCTTCTCGAACAGGATGCGGCCGAGCTGTTGCGGCGAGCCGAGCGCGAAGGGCTCTCCGGCGAGCTCCTGGGCACGCGCCTCCAGCTCCTGGATCCGCTCCGTCAGGCGGGCGGTGATCTCGCCCATGCGGTAGGCGTCGATCTTGACGCCGGCCTCCTCCATCTTTGCCAGCACCACCGTGAGGGGCAGCTCGATCTCGCGGTAGAGGCGATCGAGCTCGAGCGCGCGCAGCCGCTCGGCGTAAAGCGGCGCCAGGCGGCGGATCGCCTCGGCGTGGCGGACGAGCGCGGCCGTCTCCTCCTCGGCGGCGGGGACGGGCTCCAGCTCGATCCCCTGCTCGCGCGCCAGCTCGTCGAGCTCGTAGCCGCTCCTGCCGGGATCGAGCAGGTAGGCGGCGATCATCGTGTCCTCGGCGACCGGACCGGCGCTGCGCACGAGCTCTCCCGGGAGCGACTTGAAGTCGTGCGCCGCGATCGCGCCCGGCTCGAACCTCTGCACGAGCTCCCCGCTCCACTCCCCCACGACGACGCCGTCCTCGAGCGCCAACCCGTAGCGCCCGGCTTCCACGGCGAGCGCTCCCGCGGCCCCCTGCGGCAGCTCGCCCTCGCGCCAGCGCACGGACTCGCCGCTCGCAGGCGCCGGCTCGCTCCCCGGCAAGGCCTCGTCGAGCGTATCCAGGCGGCCGAGCAGCGAGCGGAACTCGTAGCGCCGGAAGAACTCCTTCAGCTTGGAGCGGTCGGGCGGAGCCGCGACGAGCGCGGCCGCGTCGAAGTCGATCTCGAGGTCGCGGCGCACGGTCGCAAGCAGCTTCGAGTCGAGCGCCTGCTGGACGTTCTCCTCCAGCTTCTTGCGCCGGGCCGGCGTCATCTCGGCCGTGTGCGCGAGCACCTCTTCGAGCGAGCCGTAGCGGATGATCAGCTCGGAGGCCGTCTTCTCGCCGATGCCCGGGACGCCCGGGATGTTGTCGGAGGCGTCGCCCTTGAGGCCGATGAAGTCGGGCACCTGCTCGGGCGTGATGCCGTAACGGGCCGTGACGCGCTCGGGCGTGTAGACCTGCACTTCGCTAATCCCGCGCGGAGTCATCATCAGGCAGATGCGCTCGGAGACGAGCTGGAAGGCATCGCGGTCGGTCGAGACGATGCAGGTCTGGACGCCGGCCGCCGCCGCGCGCGTGGCGAGCGTGGCGATCACGTCGTCGGCCTCCCAGCCCTCGAACTCGATGTTGGTGTAGCCGAACGCCTCGACCAGCGGGCGGAAGTGCGGGAACTGCTCGCGCAGCAGGTCGGGCGTCGGCTTGCGTGTCCCTTTGTAGGCCTCGAGAATCTTCTCGCGGTGCACCGGGCGCGTGTCCCAGGCGACCGCGACCCCGCGCGGCTTGTAGTCGGAGAGCAGCTTCAGCAGCATGCTCGTGAAACCGTAGAGCGCGTTGGTGTGAAAGCCCTCGCTGGTGGCGATGTCCTCGGGCAGGGCGTAGAAGGCGCGGTAGGCGAGGTTGTTACCGTCAACCAGATAGAGCTCGCTCGCGCGCGCGGGCGCGTCGTCGAGATCCAGCTCGGCTCCGCTCAGGTCTTTCGGCGACATCGCTTCGAGTCTAGAAGTTCCGGCGGTTGCCGGAGGGCCGGCACACCTCCAGAGCGATAGCGCGCGGTATTCGAGGTCGTCCTCGTTGACGCGAGGCCTAGGAAGAAGGAACGAAAACCTCGACTACAACGTCTCTCTCCTCGCGAGTCGGTTGATAAGCGTGTAGTCGCGCTGACCGTACGGGGGTTTGTACTGCTTGACTAGCTGCGCCAGGCGCGGGTGCAGGGCGCACTGCTGCTGGACGTTGCAGTCTTTACAGGTCGTCTTGCCCGATATCCCAAGCGGACCGACGCCGGCCAGGTCGCCTGCCGCCGCAGCTTTGATTACCGTGCCGATACCTTCCGGCTTGAGCCAGCAGGCGAAGTGGCAGTTGAGCGGCTCGACTTCCGCCCAGTCGCCGGCCTCGAGGATCTTGTTCTTCCAGGTACCGGCGCCGCGGTGGTTCATGGGTTTGAACCAGAGTTGGAGACTCCCTTTCAGCACGCCGTAGATCTCGACGGCGGGGAGGGAGTGGACGTGCACGTCTTGCTTGTCCTTGGGAGTGAAGAAACTCCACGTGAAGCCGAGACCCTGAGATTGGTAGGGCAGGAAGGGATCGGCGGCGCGAAGGTTGAAGGCACGATCGCCCGCTTCCAGAATCTTTTCAACGCGCTTGCCCCGTACGACACGAACGCCACCCTCGTGCACGGCGAACCATTCGCAGGCGCGTGCGTTCATCGAAGGGCTCTCGCCGAGCACATCCAGCTCCTTGTCCTCATAGAGTTTCCGCAGCTCGTCGGCGATCCGGAGGACGTTAGGCTCCGTGGTATTAGTCGCGATTTCATCGAGTGTCAGCCACTTCGCCTTGAGCGCCCGCCCCCGTGCCGTCTTGGCCAGCCTGTTCACGCTCTCGCGTCCGTCCTCCCCGAGCGACAGCGCCACGGGGTAAAGGAACCAGTGCTCGACCAGGCCGGGGTAATTGGCGCTCTGGGAGGAGCGCTCGATCATAGGTAGCTCTTTCTCAAGGAAGTAGCTGCCGTTCGGCAGGCCGAGATCTTCCTCCATCGGCCTCTTCAATGCGTGGTAGAGATCCTCGTCGGCGCCAAGCTTGGTCGGTGGGAACGACAATGATCCCTGCTTCTCGATCAGGAGAAACCTGAGCTCTGCACCCTCCTCCGGTTCGTCACCGATGAGGCAGTAGACGACCATCGATGATTCCGGTGTTTTAACCTGGGACTTCGATCCTTGTTTTGCCATGAACGGCTCCTCCGTTCGGCATCCTCGAGTGGGGTGGCTCCCCAAAAGTCAACAACTTCGCGTGTCCGAAGTCAATGCCTTTTGAACGAGTTCCTTCAGCGCGTGCTTTCGAGGACGGAGAGTCGATCCGAAATCGCGCCCCGCGGTCGGCCCACCGGAGGTGATGACCTGGCCGAGCTCACTCGCGTCTATGCCACCAACGAGAGTCGACCATACTTCCGCCGATGAGGATGAGGATCTTTCTCTCGGTCGCGCTCGCACTCGCGGTGCTCTGCTCGCTCGCGCCTGCATCTTCGCCGCTACCCGGCTCGCGGCTTGCCCGCGAGGCGGCGGCCGCGATCGACCCGGTCGCTAACCCGAAGCCCGCGAGCACCCTGCTCGCGCCCGGCACGACCGCGCTCGATCTCTCGGTGGAGAGCGCCGTGGCGACCGATTGCGCCTGGTCGCTCGGGACGGCGAAGTCGTATCCGGACATGACTCCGTTCTCGAGCGGCGCCGGCACGACCAACCACGGCGTGCGTGTGGCCGGGCTCGATCCGAGCCCCGCCGTCCTCAACCACGTCTACGTGCGCTGCGCCTCGAATCCCGACTTCGTGCTTGCGCTCGAGTACCGCAGCCTGGCCACGGTCGATCCCTCCTTCCCGCGTACGGGCAACCTCTGGGGCTGGGGCGATTCCTGGAACAAGAGCCCCGCTTACCTCGCCCGCACCGACCTCTGGGTCGCCTACGGCGACGTGGACGCGGCGCGGGCGCAACAGATCCGTGCGCTGAATCCGAACGTCCTCGTCCTCAACTCGATCAACGCCGTCGAGGCGGGCGGCCTGCCCGAGGACTACTACCTGCACGACATCCACGGCAAGAAGATCGAGGTCTGGCCCGGTTCCTACCGGCTCAACCTGACCAAGTCCTACGTCGCCGACTACCAAGCCCACGCGGCCTACGACCTGCTGCTGAAGGACAACCTCCTCTGCGACGGGATGTTCTTCGACAACGTGATGACGACCCAGTCCTGGCAGACCAAGGACATCTACGGCAACCCGTTCGTGGTCGACGCCAACGACGACGGCAAGCCCGACGATCTGACCGCGTTCGACGCCGCCTGGAAGACCGGCGTCTTCCAGGAGATCCGCGAGTTCCGGAGCCTGATGCCGAACGCGATCGTCAGCGGCCACTCGATGAACATCACCGAGCCGGGAATCTCTCAGCTCTTCAACGGCCTTTCGATCGGCTTCCGCCCCGCCGACGTGCTCGAGCACGAGATGTCCTTCGGCGACCTCTGGGACGAGTACTCCAGCTGGATGACCGAGGCGCTCTCGCCGCACGTCACCATGCTCGAGGCCTCGCCGCCCGACCAGATCGCCTACGGCTATGGCTACCTTCCCTGGAAGTTCATCCCGGCCTCGACGCTCGAGTTCGCCCGCACGCTCTATCCATACATGCGCTTCGGGCTCGGGCTGGCGCTGATGAACGACGGCTACTTCGCCTACGAGTTCGGCGACACCTGGCACGGAAACGACTGGCGCTACGACGAGCTCAACTTCAACCTCGGCTATCCGCGCGGGCCGGCGCGGGCGATCAAGGTAGGCGCGCCGGTGAAGGAAGCCCTGCTCGCGGGCGGCGGCTTCGAGCGCGACGCGGTCGCGGGAGAGGGCTGGAGCCTGTGGGCCGATACCGACAACGGCTACCGGGCGAGCGCGCATATCGACGGCTCCAGCCCGGGCGCCGGCGCCTCCTCGGCGCGCGTGGATGTGACCGCCACCGCGGGCGTGGACTGGCACGTGAGCCTCTCCTCGAACGGCGTCTCGGTGAAGAAGGGCAAGAGCTACGACATCGCCTTCCTCGCCCGGGCCGACAAGGCGCGCCAGATCTCCGTGGCGATCCAGAAGGGCTCGCCCGACTGGCGCCAGTACGGCGGCTGGTACACGTTCAACCTGAGCCCGGGCTGGAAGCGCTACCACCTCTCCTTCGAGTCGAGCGGCACCGACAGCAAGGCTCAGGTCGAGTTCATGCTCGGCGCGACGACCGGCTCGGTCTGGATCGACGACGTCCACTTCTTCCCGCACCGGCAGGTGATCTACCGGCGCGAGTTCGATCACGGCCTCGTGCTCCTGAACCCCAACTGGCAGACACGGCGGATCACGGTCGGCAAGGGCTGGCGCCGGCTCAAGGGCTCGCAGGCGCCGCGCTGGGAGCTCATGGCCGACGACTCCGAGCCGGGTTTCAAGGCCCCCAAGCGAGCGCAGGTCAAGGCCTTCGACAGCGGCGAATCGACGGCGCTGGGCCCGTTCTTCCACAGCTGGAAGGGGAAGGTGCACCTCCTGCCGGTGCGTACGAGCGCGAGCTGGCGCCTGACCATCCCCGGCGCAAACGTCTACTCGATCGACGCCTGGTGGCCGGCGGCGCCCGCGGCGAAAGGCTGGAGCCGGGCGGCCAGGTACGAGGTCTATGTCAACGGCAGGCGGGTCGCCACGCGAAAGCTCGACCAGAGCAGCGGCGGCGACCGCTGGCACCGGGTCGCCAGGCTCCGCCTGCCTGCCGGCAAGCTCACGGTCGTGCGCCTCGTCTGCGCCGACACGCGCCCGTGCGCGGCCGATGCGCTCTACCTGCGCTCGAAGGCTCGCTACAACGACGGCTCGGTCGCGAAGAAGGTCGTACTGGCGCCGATGGATGCGATCGTTTTGAGGCGCGCCCCCTGAGCGCGAGGTTGGCGGTAGGTCGCGTCCCGGGTGAGGCTTGGCGGCGCCCCGGTGAGGCGGGTTCCCCGCCTCCCATCCCCACCTCGAGCCTAGCTTGGAAACTCGCGCGAGTCTGTGCCGTGTCTGTGCCGGAACCGAGTCGATCCGGCGCCTTCCTCCCCACCTTGCTTGCCGCCGCCGCCTAGGGTTTGTCCATGTTCCGGATCGCACTGCTCGCGGGATCGCGCCCGGTCGCCTTCGAGATGCCCGATAACGGCATCGCCATTCCCCCGCCGCCGCCGCCCAGCGAGCGAATCGTCGACGTCACGGCGGCCGTGCGAGACGCGACCCGCTTTCCCCTTGCCGGCGAACCGCTTGCGGACCTGGCGAGAGGCAAGGAACACGCGACGATCGTCGTCGAGCCGCCGGCCTTACCCGTGCCGAGCGCGGTGCGCGACCCACGCCTGGAGGCGCTCGTCGCCGTTTCCGACGAGCTCGAGGCGGCCGGCATCCCGAGCGGCTATCAGACGATCCTGGTCGCAGCCGGTCTGGCGCGGAGACCGGGGCGCCGCGATCTGGCAGGGCTGGTGACACCGGAGTTTGCGCGCCGATTTCACGGCCTGGTTGTCGTCCACGACCTCGAGGCGCCCGATCTGACCACAGTCGGGGAGGCGGAAGGTATTCCCCTGGCGATCAACCGAGCCCTTACCGAAACCGATCTCGTCGTCACGGTGAGCGCGGCCGAGAGCGTCCTTAACGGCGGCCCGAACCTGTTGCTTGCGGCCGGTAGGGCCGCCCCTCTCGTGGCGGCGCAGGACTCACCCTCGCTGCTCGAGACCGGTGGCTCGCGCGGCTGGCGGCTTGCGCTCGCTCAGGAGCGGGCGCTCGAGCACGAGGTTCCGGTATTCGGCATCTCGCTCGCGCTCGCGCTGCCCACGTTGGGTGGTCTCGCCAGTGGTTACCCCTACGACGCTCGAGCGGTCGGACGCATCGCCCGCTCGAACCTGCGTCGCGCGCTCGCTCTCGTTCCGCGCCGGTTGCGCTGGCGGATGATGGCGTCGGCGCCGGCGGAGATGTTCGCCACGGCCGCTTTCGCGGGTCCTCCCTCGGTCGCCCACGCGGAAGCTCTGCTGGCGGCCCTCGAGACCCGTACGACCGCCGTCGAGGGCGACCTGGACGTGATTTGCGTGCCCATTCCCGACACGACGCTCGCGCTTCCACGCGAACGGCCCAACCCGCTCGCGGCGGCCACCTTCGGGCTTGGGTATGCGTTCAGGCGCTGGCGAGACGCCCCACCGCTCGTGCAGGGCGGCACGATCGTGCTCGTCCACGGCTTCGAGCGCCACTTCGCCCACCCGAACCAGCAGCCCTACCGTGCCTTCTTCTCGGCCCTGCGCCTCGGACGAGACCGAGAGCTCCTGGCCGAGATCGCCCGCGGGGTGGGATCGGACGCTCGCGCCGTCAATGCCTACCGCCGCGGCCAGAGCTGCCACCCGCTACTGCCCTTCGCCGACTGGGAGGCCTGCCAGCCCGCGATCGAACGTGCCGGACGCATCGTCGCCGCCGGCTGTCACGATGCCACCGCCGTTCGCCAGCTCGGTTTCGTGCCCGCGCACGGAGTCGGCCAGGCGATCGAGCTGGCGACGGGACATGCCGGTGAGAACGCCCGCATCGGCTTTTTGCTCGGACCGCCCTACGCGACGCTGCGACCGGCGGCCGCTCCGGAATCCTCTGCCTAGAGCTGTTTCGCGAACTCGAGCGCGTGGTTCTCGTAGCCGAGTGCTCGGTAGAACTCGTGCGCCTCGTCGCGCCGGATTCCCGACTCCAGCACGACCCAGCCGCAGCCCGCGCGCCGAGCCTCTTCCTCCGCTGCCAGCGCGAGCGCCCGCCCGACTCCACGCCGCCGCGCCCACTCCGCGACCACGAGCACGACCAGCCGGCAAGTCGGGGGGTCATGGATCAGCACCGGGTAGATCTGCAGTACGGCTATCCCCGCGGGCTCGCCGTCGAGCTCGGCGACGAGTAGGCGCTGTCCGTCCAGAACGAGCTGTTCCGTTCGGCTGCGCGCCTCCTCGTCCGAGGCCGGGTAGCCCAGCTGGCTCACGAGCTCGGCGAATAACGCCGCGTCGGCCGGCTCGGCTTTCCTGATCGCCACCTGCGCCACGAGTGCATCCTAGGTGGGCGTCAATTCGGCCCGCGGATCGCAACTAATATGGCTTTGCGCCGAAGTGGCGGAATTGGCAGACGCGCTGGACTCAAAATCCAGTGGGCTTCGGCCCGTGTGGGTTCGATTCCCACCTTCGGCACTTTCTCCGCGAAAAGTCGGCCGGCGAAGCCGGCCAAGACTTTTCGCGGTATGACCTTTGTGTGTACGAGTCACCGCGACTTTGTCGCGAGTGTCTCGTCTGCTCCTAGACGCGAGGCGGGCTAGCCGGAGTCGTAATCGGGGTCCGCGTTGAGGGGGTTGGGACGGCGGGGAGTGAGCCGCGCCCGTCATGCCGGTCGCAGCGGCGATAGTGGGAGCTCGGAATGCGTCGCCTTCGCGACGCTTCTTCGTACTACGTGCCGAGTCAGCCGGCGCCGGCAGAGCGAACACGTTGCTCGGCAAGCGCCTCCAGCGAGGGAAGGCCGCCGCAGACATCGCAGCGGTAGGCGTACGCGGCGCCGTCCATGCTTCCCGCGAGGATCGAGCGTCCATCGGGGCTGATGGAGACGCTCGTAAGTGATGCGCGCGGCCCTCGAAGGTAGAAGAGTAGCTGGCCGCTCGTGCTCTGCCAGAGGCCGGCCGCGAGCTGCCCGGCCGTGGCCACCCAGCGGCCGTCGGAGCTCACGCTCACGCCATAGATCGGCGAGAAGTGCCCGCGTAGGACCGCCATCAGGCGACCATCTCCCGCCGACCAGACACGCGCATCGTGGTCGCGGCTGCCGGTCACCAGAAGGTCGCCGCGGCGGGCGAACACGAAGTGCGTGATCGGGCCGGTATGCCCAGCCAGGACGTGAAGCAGACGTCTGCCGGCGGTCTCCCAAAGAAGGGCGCGGTTCCCCCAAGTCGTGACCAGCCGCCGGCCGTCGGGGCTGAAGCTGACAGCGTTGTAACGTCCGGCAAGGCGGCCGAGCGACACCCCTTTCTCCAGATTCCAGAGGCGAACCTCGCCGCGACTCAGTGTCGCGGCAGTACGCCCGTCGCTGCTCGCAGCTACCGCGGCAACCCGCGCTCCGACCGGCAGCGCCCGCAGACGCCTGCCGCCGGGAAGCGCCCAGACGTCGACACGCTGCAGCCCGAGCGTAAGCAGACGATCATCGCGGGCGAAGGCGAGACCGAGTCCGACGGGGGTCTGGAGCCGCCTCACGATCGCACCGTCCCGCAGTATCCGTACGAGGCCGTCCGAGGATTCGGCTGCGAGAAGCCGCGAGCTCGGGCTGAACGAAACGGCGACGTACTTCGATCGTCCCGAGCCGAGCGAGGCGATGAGCGCCCCTCCGCTCCGGCGAAGGCGCAGGATGTGGTCGCGGACGATCGCCATCGTCTGCCCATCTGGGCTAAAGGTCACCTGGCGAACAGGGCCCCTGGCGCGGTCGATCGGGCGAAGCTGGTCGGCGACGCCCGGGTCCCAGATCCTCGCCGTGCCATCGGAGCTCCCCGTGAGCGCGAGCTCCTCGTCCGGACTGAACGTGGCCGTGGTAACCGCTTCGCGATCGCCCGTCAACAGCGCCAGCTCTCTCCCGTTCTCGGCGTCATAGACCCGCGCCGTGCGGTCGCTCGAGCCGGCGATCAGGAAGCGCCCGCTGGCGGAGAAGGCGACGCTGTTGATGCCCCCTATCGGCCCGGCGAGAATGAGCAAGCGCTCGCCCGTCTTGGTGCTCCAGACACGAGTCGCCCCGTCGGCGCTGCCGGTCGCCAGCATGCCTCCGTCAGGGCTAAAGGCCAGCGTCGGAACGCCGCCCTCGTGGGCGAGAACGTGCAGGACCCTGCCGCTGCGCGGATTCCAGAGTCGGGCCATGCGGTCGCCGCTGCCGGTTGCCAGTAGCTGCCCGTGGGGAGCGAAGGCGATCGTCTCGGACTTGTCCCCTGGGAGCACGTGGAGCCGCTTCCCCGTCGGAAGCTCGTAGACGACCGTTCTCGCCCGGCCCGCTGCGTTGACGGCGATCACCGCGAGCAGACTGCCGTCGGCGCTGACTTTTATGGATACAGGCGCACCCGGTGTCGCGAGCCGGCGCACCTTCGCACCGGAACGCAACTGGACGAGCTTCACTCCAGAGCGATCGCCCACGAGCACCGTATCGCCCGAGCCTGCTCCGTCTGGGGCGAGGGCGAAAGCGGTGATTCGCTCGCGAAAGCGCCCCCACCTCAGCTCGCGCCCGTCCTCGACGTTCCAGACATGAAACTCCTTTCCGCCCGCCGCAAAGACTGAGCGGCCGTCCGGAGTGAAAAAAGCGCCGGCGAGGGAGCCGCCAGCGCGGCCGCTCCAGAGCACGTGCCCCCGCCGATCGAGCAGGCGAACGAGGCCGCTCGTGGAGGCGGCGAGAAGACGGTTGCCGCTACGGTCAAAGCTCACGGTGCTCACAGTGCCGCCCAGCGCCGCGACCGCTCGCTCGTACGAGCCGATCAACGTCTCGCGTAACACGTTCTCGGTTTGCTCGCCGGGAGCGAGTTGGGCTGCGCGCAGCGCTTGAGAAAGCGCCGCCTCGCCATCGATCGACAGCTCGGCGAGCGCGTTCGCCGCCAGCTCGCGCGCCTGGGCACGACGAGCGTCCTCGCGCGCGTGACTCCGCTGGACGAAGGCGAAGACGGCGATCGCGGCGACAACGAGAAGGGCAGCGAGTGCTCCACCGCTCAGCAGCAGTAGCCGTCGGCGCTGCCTCGCCGCCGCCCGACGCTCACGCTCGACGGCCCAGCCCGAGCGCCAGGTGGCAATGGGATGAGCCAGCACGTCGTGAAAGATCTCGCAGCGCTCCGGCTCCGATCCACTCGCCTCGACCATGCGCAGGATGCGTTCGCGGACGAGCGTGCCGAGCACCGGCGCGAGCTCAGCTGGCGACAGCTGCGCATACTCCGCCAGATCTTCCGGCCGGTGCGCGATCTTCGTTCCGGACGGAGTCACGAGCTGGTTGAACACGGCCGCCGCGGCATCGAGCTGCCGGTCGTTCAGGCTCACAAGCGCGCTATCGAGATGATCGCGAACGATGGTCTCGGCGCCGCCGAGGCGGCGGAGCGTCGAGAGCGTCAGGCTTGCCGAGCCGGTTCGCATCTCTTCCTGCCAGAGACGCTCGAGCACGAGCTGCAGGTAGGGCGCCTCGATCTCACCGTCGCGGTTCGGATCCGATCCCACCGCCCCGACTCCGGAGTCGGACCTCTCCACGGCGACCTGGTCGAGCACTTCCTCGATCAGCTCGGGCTCGATTGTCACCTTCTTCTCGCTCAGCTCCCCGTAGCGCTCGAGCGGCGCGGTGATCGCCCTTCGCGCGCCTTGCCGGTCGAGGCGATCGAGCCGAAGCGAATTCGCGAACAGATCGGGGATGGCCTGCTTGAGAACGTCGAGTTGTGAGAGAGCGTCGTCGCGCAGAGAGATCAGGACGTTGACCGCGAGGCCCGGACGACCGACCAGCTCGAGCAGGTCGGTCGTCAGCTGCCTCGCGTCTTGATAGAGGAAATACTCCTCGAACTGATCGAGGATGAGATAGAGCGGTCCGCCGATGCGCTGGCTGGCAGCGGCGGCAACATCCGCGAGGCCGGCGACCGGACCAAGCGGGCCGCACGCCTCCTCGATCGCCGCGGCGAGACCGGCGCGCGGATCACCGGCCCAACGCTCGTAGACCACGACCCGCCCCGACCTGCCGTCTCGATCGATCTGAGCGCGGAGCTCGTGCACGACGCCGGCGCGAACGAGCGAGCTCTTGCCCACGCCGCTCGGACCGTAGAGCACCGTCAACCGCGCCACGAGAAGGTTCGCCACCAGCACGGCCCGCTCTCGCTCGCGCCCGAAGAAGAGAAGCGCGTCGAGATCCGAGTCGCCGAACGGCCGCAGGCCCCGATAGGGACCCGCCTCCAGCCGAGCGCCCGCATTCACTTGCGTCCCCCCGTGAGATCGATACCGGTCCGCTCCGCAAGGCGCGAGACGTACTCCTCGGGCGAGGCTTCGAGAACCTCGACGTCGTGGCGGCGCCAGAGCTCACAGTCGAGCGGCGCCAGACGACCGAGCACCGCCCACGACCGGTAGCTGAGCGCGCTGTCTTCCCAGAGCCGGTTGAAGACGATGCGGAGGTGCCAGTTACGTATCTCGTAGCCCAGAAAGAGGAAATGGCTGTGCCGTAGCTTGGCCGCCAGCGCCACGGGCACGGCGGCGGCAAGATCGCGAAGCCGGAGATAACCGATGTAGTCGTCCTCGCTGACGACGAAGCTCTCCCACTGCCGGTCGGGGTTGAGATCGATGCACCCGTACAGCTTGAGTACGACCGGACGCCGCTCGAGCGCGAGCTCCGTCACGTAGGTGTTGGGGCTCTCGATCGGCGTCGCGCTCCCGTCGGGCGCCAGATGGCAGAAACGTCCTCGATGAAGGCCGGCGGCGACATACACGACGACGTCGAACTCCTCGCCGGCGTCGAGAAGAGCCTGCTCGAGCGCGAGGTCGTAGCCCGCGGTCACCAGTAACGGCTGGTCGCTCCCGTGCTCGCGTGCAAGCCGTGGGAGCCCGGCTAGAAACCGGTGCACCTGGCCGGGTGAACTCGTCGCCGCGAGTAATGAGTGCAGCTCGTCGTAGAGCGGGCCCGAGCCCTTCGTGACCTCGACGTACTGGGAAATGCGCGTGAGATCGCCGCCGCCCTCGACTCCGAAGTGGTCCGCGAGTGCGTGTGCGAGCAGCGTGTAGTCCACGCCCACGATCGGCACGACCCGACCGCTCGAGAGCGCGGCCGCGACCGCCGCGTAGTGATCCTCGTCGAGCTCCGTCGACGCACGCGCGTCCAGCGCGAGCTCCTGCCGCAGGATCGCCCCGTGCAGGCTCTGGAGAGCCGGGCTCGGCTCGAGCCCGAGCTCCTCGACCAGTGTCTGGCGCCCCTCCTGGTAACAGCGCAGTGCCTCGGCCTGGCGACCGGCGCGATAGAGCGCGAGCATCAGCTGGCCACGCAATCCCTCGCGCAGCGGATGCCCGGTCACGATTGCCTCGAGCTCGCCGACAACCTCTGCGTGGCGACCGGCGACGATATCCGCCTCGATCCGTTGCTCGATCACCGTCAGTTGCAGCTCCTCCAAACGGGCAACCTCGGCTTGCGCGAACGGCTCGTCTGCGAACTCGGCCAGAGCCGGCCCGCGCCAGAGCGCGAGCGTCTCGCGAAGGAGCTCGCCGCGACGCGCCGGCTCGGCGCCGCGAGCCTCCTCGAGCCGACGGCGGCAGCGGGCGAGATCGAGTTGCTCCGACTCGATACGCAGCTGGTAACCGGGCGGCTTCGTGACGAGAATGTCCGAGCCGATCCGCTTGCGCAGCTGAGAGACGGAGTTCTGTAGCGACGTCGTTGCGGTTCGCGGCGGTTCGTCGCCCCAGATCGCGTCGATCAGCCTGTCGCTCGAGACAACCCGTCCGGCTTCGAGCAGGAGCATCGCTAGCACCATTCGCTGCTTGCGACCGGCGATCGCTACCGGACCTGCCTCGTCGAGGATCTCCAGCGGCCCGAGAACGCGAAACTCGATCACCAGTCTTTTCTAGCAGGTGCTCGAGTAGGAATCGAGGCGGTTGCCGAGTTGAGCCGGGAACGGCTCGTGGCCGATGCCCGCCGAACGGGGATGAGCGCCTGAAGACGTCCGTAGCCGACGAGGTAGACGCGGACACCGTCGTCGACGACCGGCGAGTACTTGCCGTCGGCGGTGCTCCAGACCAGCCGAGCGCTGCGCCCGCCAAGCGCATACGTGCGCCCGCTTAGAGTCGAGAAGTAGACGAGTCCATCGAGCACGGTGGCGGCCCCGGAGATGCGCCTGCTGGACATGAGGCGGCCGTGAGTGGCCCGTTAGCGGCCGCTCCGACAGTCCGGCCATGTCCACTGAACGAACACACCGTGCCTCGCTCGACCTGGCCGCCGTCGATCTCCCGCGAGTGCGGCTTCCAGCCACGCTGGCGGCGAGAGAGCAAGTAGCTCCGTCGGGACAGAGGCCGGGATTTCGAGACGCAAACGAAACACCGAAAGGAAGGGCAGAAACATGCCCAGACGAAAACTGACCACAGTCCTAGCAGTAGCGCTCATCATCGCCGGAGTCGCCGCCGCGGGTGCTCTTGCCACCCCTCGGGCTCTGCTCGCGAACTCCTGGACCTACCAAGACACGGCGGGAGACACCGGCGCCGCTCCCGATATCACCGCCGTCTCGATCTCGAACGACGACACCGGCGCGATCACGCTCACCGTCGCGATCGCCAACCGGCCTCAACTCGGTGCGACCGACGACATCGCGGTCTTCATCGACCACGACAGAGACGAAGACACCGGGGCGGAGAACGCGGGCTGGGACTACGTCCTCGACATGGACGCAGGGGGGACGAGGTTGTTCACGATCGACGAAGATTGGGACGTCACGCGCGTAGGCGCCCCGACTCTCGTAGGGCGTTACGAGAACGGTGCGGCGATCTTCCAGATCAACCGCAGCGATCTCGGCGCCACGGGCTGCTTCAACTTCTACGCCCGCACCGTGACCCCTCAGAACGCGTTCGAGTACGTGCGAGACGACGCGCCGAACGGCGACGACTACTGGACCTACCGGCTCAACCTGCCGATCGCCCAGGTCGGTATCGCGATCAGCCGCCTCTCGCTCGGCAAGGCGAGGGCCGGGGGATCCTTCCAGGTCAAGACACGCGTCTCCCGCGCGGACACGGGTCGGCGCGTGAACGGGCAGGTGACCTGCTTGGCCCGTGTGGGCGGCAAGTCCCTGCGCAAGAGCGGACGCTCGACGAACGGTGTCGCCAGCTGTGCCTGGAAACTGCCGAAGAACGCGCGCGGAAAGTGGCTCGGCGGCTCGGTCAGCGTCAGCTGCCAAGGCGCTCAGGCCAAGCGCTCGTTCGCAGTCAAGGTCTCCTGAGCGGAGCCGTTGGCTCGTAAGACGGATCGCCCCGCACATGCAGGGCGATCCGTCTCTCCCGGCTAGATCCTGAACCTCCTCTTCGCCGGGGTCGCGCCGAGCGTGCGCACGCCGCGAATGCGGCCGTTGGTCCGCCGTGAGGCAACCGTGAGTGACCGGTTAGCGGCCAGTCCGACAGTTCGGCCATGTCCATCAGCCGAACAACTCAGATCTCGCTCGCAGTCATTCTCGTCGGCGCGGTGTTGCCCGGCAGCCTGGCGCTGTCGGCCCAGGGGGCGCCGCGCTCGATCACGGTCTCTCCGGCCGCGACGTCAACAACGGCGGCCTCTACCGCCGTGACGTCACAGATCACACGACGGTCCAAGCTCGCCCGGCACTCGCGCTGCAACGCGCCGCCGATGAGCCCGCTCAGCTACCACTGGCCGGTCAAGCCGTTCAACCGCCAGCATCCGATCCGGGGCTACTTCAGCGATCCTCGCACTCTCACTTCGAAGAACGCGGTCTATGCGCCAGGAGCCCGTGGCCCGTTCAACTTTCACAACGGCGTCGACATCGTGACCACAACCGGCACGCCCGTTTACCCGGTCGTCTCCGGAGTGGCGAGTACTGGCAATAACGTCGTATTCGTCAGAACCGCTGACAGGCGGGTCTTCCAGTATTACCACGTCCGGCCCTCGATCCAGTCGGGACAGTGGGTCGTCGCCTATAAGACGGTACTGGGACATACTCTGGCCCACTTCGGGCATGTGCACCTGATCGAAGGCGCCGGCACGGAGAAGCACAACCCACTCGATCCGGGACACCTGGAGCCCTATGGCGACAAGACCGCTCCCGTAGTGAGCAAGGTTCAGTTCAGCGACAGTCAGGGGAACAGGGTCTATCCATCGCGGCTCAGCGGCAAGATCGACATCGCCGCCGATGCGCACGATATGCCGGCGCTCCCGATCGTCGGCACCTGGCCGGGCCTCGGCGTCACGGCGCCGCTGATCGAGTGGGAGCTGCGAACATCCAGCGGCAGCGCGGTCATCCCCCGTCACGCGGTCGCCGACTTTCGCCAGACCGAGCCGCCCAACGAGGATTTCTGGAATATCTACTCCGTCGGTACGCGCCAGAACAAGTACGGATCGATCAAGGTCGAGCAGATCCGCCTTGTCGGCCGTTATTCCTACAACCTGACGCCCACTGGCCTCGATACCCGCACCCTTCCCAACGGCGTCTACGTGCTCACGATCAAGGCCGCCGATACATGCGGCAACAGCGGCTCGCTCAGCGAGCGGATCACGATCGAGAATTAGAAGGTCGCAGCAAGCCGATCGAGTGGGTCGGCGTGGGCTGCCACTGTCGACATCGAGATCGACGCCCCCTCGCCCTACTCACCGCCCGGAACGCGCAGGCTCGCGTCGATCCCGAACATCTTCGGCCCGGGAAAGAGCGCCGCGATGACCTACTACACGACGGCGGCCGGCGCCAAGGTCTTCGACGCCGGGGTGATCAACTTCGGCGGCACGGCGATGTGGTCGGAGGTCTCGCCGATGATGGCGAACCTCTGGGCCGCGCTGAGCAAGCCCTGAGAGCGCCTAACAAAACGAAGCACTCCATAGCCTGGCCGCGCTCGGCGTCGCTCATCCGTGCAGGCGCACTGTCCCTCTCTCCGCAATCCTTGCTCCTTTACCAGCGCCGTCCCTGCGCACCGAGAAGGCTGATGGCCGGAAGACGTGGGTTCCGAGCGCTCTCGGGGCAAACGCGCGCCTGTCGCGGCGCCTCGTAACAGCGCGCATGCGCCAGCGCGCGTCTTAATATCGGAGCGGTGAGTTCTCCGTACCAGCTCGAACTGGCTGAAGCCGCCGCTCTCTCACCGGAGAAGACCCTTGCCAGACTCGACTCCGACAAACGCGGCCTCTCGAGCTCGGAGGCTGGTAAACGCCTCATTGTCTGCGGACCGAATGCGTTACGTTCCCACGGCGTAAGCGCTCTCACTGTCCTCGTCCGTCAGCTGCAGAGCTATCTCTTGCTCCTTTTGCTGGCGGCGGCGGTCGTCTCAGCCGTCGTCGGCGATCGAACCGAGGCTCTGATCATCGGCGTCATCATCGCCATGAGCGTGGGCCTCAGCTTTCTCAACGAGTTTCGCTCTGAGAAAGCGGTCGAGGCTCTACACTCACAAATCCGCCACTTGGCCTCCGCCGACCGCGACGGTCGAAATAGCCAGGTCAACGTCACCGATCTCGTCCCCGGCGACGTCGTACACCTGCGCGTAGGAGACGTCGTTCCGGCTGATCTCCGGCTCCTGGAAACGCACGAACTCGAGTGCGACGAGTCGGTTCTGACCGGCGAGGCACAGGCCGCGGCCAAGACAGCGGACGCCCAGCCGCCGGGCGAGTCGCCCCTCGACCTGCCCTCCTGCGCCTTCATGGGAACGGTCGTGCGCGGCGGCGACGGGCGTGGGCTGGTCGTCCGCACCGGCGCCGATACCGCCTTCGGGGCGATCGCCATGCGTCTCGGCAAACGGCACGAGCAGACTTCGTTCCAGCGAGGGCTGCAGGACTTTTCGCGCATGCTGGCCACCATCACCGCGATCCTGGCCGGATCGGTCTTCGCCATCAATGCCGTTCTCGGGCGATCCATAATCCAGTCGGCGCTCTTTGCCCTGGCGATCGCCGTCGGTCTGACGCCGCAGCTGCTACCGGCGATCGTCACCGTCAGTCTGGCCACCGGCGCCCGCCGTCTGGCCCAAAGCAAGGTCATTGTCAAACGCTTGGTCTGCATCGAGGATCTCGGCAACGTCGAGGTTCTCTTCACCGACAAGACCGGGACTCTGACCGAGGGACATATCTCGTTCGCCAAGCCACTCGACTGGCGCGGCCGCTTCGACCATCATGTCTTTACCCTCGGACTGGCCTGCAGCGACAGCGCCGGCAACGAGCTCGACCGTGCCCTGTGGGCCGTGCCGGAAAGCAAGCGCAGCGAGGCTCGGGACTGGCGGGTGCTCGATCGGCTGCCCTTCGACCACGAGCGCCAGTTAGCGTCGACCTTGGTCGAGTCGCCGCAAGAAAGGCTCCTGATCACGAAGGGCGCGCCCGAGGTAGTTCTCGCGCGCTGCGCGAAGGTGCCGGCCAGGGCCCGAGCCGTTCTCGATGAGCTGTTCGCCTCCGGCACGCGCGTCGTCGCGGTCGCCAGCCGCCCGGTCACGCTCGACAACCTCAGCCCCGACGATGAGCGTGGCCTGACGATCGACGGCTTCCTCTGCTTCTTCGACCCGCCCAAGGCCGACGTGAGTGAGTCGCTCAAGCGTTTGGCCCGCCTTGGCGTTACCGTCAAGATCGTCACCGGCGATAACGGCCAGGTGGCAGCCCGCCTCTGTCAGGAGCTCGGCCTCGAGCCCGGGCGAGTCGTAACCGGCGCCGAGCTTGCGGGGATGGATGACGAGTCCCTGCATCAGTCGCTGCCGGAAACGACCATCTTCGCCCGCGTTACTCCCGAGCAGAAGTCGCGCATCATCCTTGCCCAGCGAGCCCTCGGCCGGGATGTTGGCTTCCTCGGCGACGGGGTCAACGACGCGATCGCCCTTCACGATGCCGACGTTGGTCTCTCGGTCGAGTCGGCAGTCGACGTCGCCAAGGACGCCGCCGACGTCGTCCTGCTGACCAAAGACCTCGGCATCCTCGCCGACGGTGTCGTCGAAGGCCGGCGCATCTTCGCCAACACCATCAAATACGTCCTGATGGGTACTTCTTCGAACTTCGGCAACATGTTCAGCGCCGCCGGCGCCTCCCTTTGGCTGAAGTTCCTGCCGATGCTGCCGACGCAGATCCTGCTGAACAACCTCCTCTACGACGTCAGCGAGCTCACGATTCCCACCGACAACGTTGACGAAGAGCTGCTCGCCCGCCCGTCACAGTGGGACATTCGTTTCATTCGCCGCTTTATGGCGTTTTTCGGACCGATCAGCTCCGTCTACGACTTCCTCACCTTCGCGGTGATGCTGTACGTCTTCAACGCGGGCGACACCCTCTTCCGCTCCGGCTGGTTCGTCGAGTCGCTCGCCACGCAGACGCTCGTCATCTTCGTCATCCGGACCCGCCGTGTGCCTTTCTACAAGAGCCGGCCGAGCTTGCCGCTGCTTTCAACCACCCTGGCCTGCGCCGCCGCCGGCGTTGCCCTTCCTTTCATCGGCCCCCTCGCCCGTCTCCTCGGCTTCCGTCCTCTACCGCTGTTATTTCTCGTAGTCCTGGCTGGGATGATCGTCACCTACCTGGCGCTGGCCGAGGCCGGGATAAAGCTCTTCTTCAGACCGCAAGGTGGTCGCTCGCTGGCACAAGCGATCAGCCGCCAGGAGCATCGCATCATGAGACGAGCCTCGCGCTGGGGACTCTGGCGAAACGGTGGCCGACGGTCGGCGGCACGGAAACGCACCGCTTAGGACGTGCAGACCTGGCGGGATAGGCCCTTCGCCGCCGGGAATTCGGCTCTGGACGCTGACGAACCTTGCGGACGCGGCAGCTTGAACCGTTTGCACCATCTCCCGGGCTCCGTGGTTCGCTAGCGTTCCGCAAAGACTTGATCGCTTAGAAAAAAGCAGAGGAGGAGAGGTGTCGAAGAAGATTGCGGTACTGACGGGCGGCGGCGATTGCCCGGGGCTGAACGCGGTGATCCGCGCGCTGGCGCGGAAATCGTTCGCACGCGGCTATGAGATAGTGGCGGCGCTCGAGGGCTGGCGCGGCATGATCGAGGGCAACTTCAAGCCGCTCGGGCCTGCCGAGGTCTCGGGGATTTTGCACCGCGGCGGCACGATCATCGGCACCTCGCGCACCAACCCCTACAAGGTCGAGGGCGGCGTCGACAGCCTGCGCGAGAAGTTCTCGGGCGAAGGGCTCGATGCGCTGGTGGCAATCGGCGGCGAGGACACACTCGGCGTCGCGGCCAAGCTCTACGACGAGTTCCAGTTCCCGGTCGTGGGCGTGCCCAAGACGATCGACAACGATCTCTCCGGCACCGACTACACCTTCGGCTTCGACACGGCCGTTTCGATCGCGACCGAGGCGATCGATCGCCTGCACTCGACCGCCGAGTCGCACAACCGCGTACTCGTAGTCGAGATCATGGGACGCCACGCGGGCTGGTTGACCATCCACTCCGGTATCGCCGGCGGCGCCGACGCGATCCTCATCCCCGAGCAGAAGACCACCGTCGAGGAGGTCTGCGAGCACCTGAAGAAGCGCTGGGACTCGGGCAAGAAGTTCGCCATCGTCGCCGTTAGCGAGGGCTACGAGCTCACCTTCTCGAGCGGCGAGTCGGAGATGGTCGCCAAGGAGGCGCCCGCGACCGACCAGTTCGGTCACGTGCTGTTGGGCGGCGTCGGCGATGCGCTCGCCAAGGAGATCGAGAAGCGCACCGGCTACGAGACCCGCTCGGTCGTGCTCGGTCACACGCAGCGCGGCGGCACGCCGACCGCCCGCGACCGCGTGCTTGCGACCCGCTACGGGCTCAAGGCCGCCGACCTCGTGCACGAAGGCGCGTTCGGCCAGATGGCCGCCCTGCGCGGCGACGACATCGTCGGCGTCTCACTGCACGAGGCGACTGCCGAGCTGAAGACCGTTCCTCAGGCCTGGTTCGACACAGCCAAGGCCGCTATCGGCTGGGAGAGCTAACTGTCGTGAAATACGTCCTCTTCTACGAGCCTGGGGAGGTGAACACGAAGGCGCCGCTTCACGCCTCCGCGCATCAAGCCAGGTTCGAGGAGTTCCACGCGCGCGGGACGCTGCTCTTGATCGGCCCCTTCGCGAACGCCCAGGAGGAGGGTGCGATGAGCGTCTTCACGACCCGGGAAGCGGCGGAGGAGTTCGCACGCGGCGACCCGTTCGTCGTGAACGGAGTGGTTCGCAACTGGTTCGTGCGCGAGTGGAACGAAGTGCTGGTTCCCTGAATCACGAGGAGAGCACACGCGAGTTGGCTCGTGTGCAAACGGAGAGAGAGCCCGGGCAGGCGTCCGGGCTCTTTTCGTTGTTCGGCACTACTCGAGCGTGACGGCGCCGTCCTCGCCGAGCGGCCAGGACGGATTGTGCGCGACCTGCCAATGGTGGCCGTCGGGATCGACGAACGCGCCCGCGTAGCCACCCCAGAACATCGGCGCTCCGTGCTGTGCGATCGTCGCGCCGGCCGCCTGCGCCTGGTCGAGAACGTCGTCCACCTCTTCGGGCGAGCGCACGTTGTGGGCGAGCGTGATCCCACCCCAGCCACCGGAGTCCTCCACCCCGCTCTCCTCGGCCAGCTGTGCCCGGCTCCAGAGCGAGAAGACCATCGGCCCGACCTGAAAGAAGGCGATCTCAGGCCCCGCGTCGGCGCCGGTCTTCCAACCGAGCGCCTCGTAGAAAAGGCGTGAACGAGCCACGTCCGCCACACCAAGCGTGATCAAGCTGATTCTCTGTTCCATGGTGGGATCATCGCCGATCGCTGTCGACGCGGCACTTCTTTATTCGCCCGCCACCGAGCCACCCGCCCGCAGGGTACCGCGAAAGTACCGTCCCTCGGCGCCGGAAATCGCCCTAACTCGCACCAATTCTGTGCAGAATCCGATACGATGCGCCCGATTCGCTCGGTACCGGCCCTACCTGCAGAAGCACGGTGCTCACCAGTAGGCTGATCTCCGTTCGATGACCGAGCTACCTCCAGCAGCGAATGGACGCATCCGTCTGGTCGCCAGCGACCTGGACGGCACGCTCATGCGCTCGGACGACACGATCTCGGAGCGGACGCTGGAGGCGCTGGCGCGGACGGTCGAGGCGGGGATCCGCTTCGTACTCGTGAGCGCCCGCTCGCCGGGCTGGCTGGCGCCGGCGGCGCTGCAGCTGGGGCTGGGCGGAATCGGCATCTGCGCCAACGGCGCGATCGTCTACGACTACGACGCCGAGCGTGTGCTCATCCACCGGCCGCTCGAGCCCGAGACCGCGCGCGAGCTCGTGCACGGACTGCGCCGCGAGGCGCCGGGCGTCGTCTTCGGCTGCGAGCGCCCTTCCGGTTTCGTCGCCGAGCCCGCCTACCGGCCCCTCTTCCGCCCGCCCGATTCGATCCCCCGCGCCGACGCCCTCGTCTTGCTCTCCGAGCCGGTGACCAAGCTCGTGCTCCAGCATCCCGAGCTCTCCCAGCCCGAGCTGCACCGGGTCGCCGCCGGCTTCGGCGGCGAGAAGATCGAGGCCTGCTACTCGGGCGCCGGCCTGGTCGAGATCGCCGCCGCGGGAGTGACGAAGGGCTCGGCGCTGGCCGAGCTGTGCGCGGAGCTCGGCATCGCCTCGAGCGAGACGATCGCCTTCGGCGACATGCTCAACGACATCCCGATGCTCGAGTGGGCCGGCCGCGGCATCGCCGTGGCGAACGCCCACCCGGAGGTGCTCGCCGCCTGCGACGAGGTCACCGCCTCGAACGACGAGGACGGAGTCGCGCTGGTGCTGGAGCGGATGCTCCCTCGGGACTAGGACGAGGGCCGGATTGCGCCCGGCAGCCTCAATCTGAACAGCGCCCCTCCGCCCTCGGCGTCGGCCACCTCGATCGAGCCTCCGTGCGTCTCGGCCACGTCGCTGACGATCGACAGGCCGAGGCCCGAGCCGGGCATGCCGCGGGCGGCGGCGGCGCGATAGAAGCGCTCGAAGACGTGCGGCTTGTCCTCGTCGGGCACGCCCGGGCCACGGTCGCGGACGGTTAGCTCACCACCGGCAAGGCCGATCTCGACCAGACCGCCCGGCTCGCTCCACTTGGCCGCATTCTCGAGCAGATTCCAGACCGCCCGCTCCAGCCTTTCCGGGTTCCCCTCGAGAGTGGTCGGCTCGAGCTCGGCCAGGAAGTGAAGGCTCGGGTAGCGGAGCGTCGCCTGGTCGATGCAGTCGCCGACGAGGTTGTCGAGACGCACCTGCTCGCGCCGCTCGCCGTTCTTCCCCCGCGCCAGCTCGACCAGGTTGCCGACCAGCTTGCGCACCTCGCGCAGCTCACCGAGCAGGTCACCGATCAGGTCTTTGCGCTTCTTCGCCGGTAGACGCGGCGCGCGGGCCAGCACCTCGAGATTCGTCTGCAGGCTCGTCACCGGCGTCAGCAGCTCGTGCGAGGCGTCCGCGACGAAGCGCTTCTGCGTCTCGATCGCTTCATCGAGCGCCGCCAGCATGGCGTTGAAGGAGACGGCCAGCCGGCCCAGCTCATCCTTGCCGCGCTCGGGCACCCGCTCGCTCGTGTCGAGGGTGCTCGCCACCCGTTCGGCGGCGCCGGTGACGCGGCGCACCGGCACCAGTGTCGTGTGCGAGACGAGCATGCCTCCGCCCGCCGCAAGCCCGATACCGCCGATGCAGACGAGCAGAAGAATCAGCTCCAGCCGCCGCAGCTCGCGATCGACTCCGTCGAGCGGACTGGCGATCTGAAGCGCTACCCGTTTTTCGACCGGCACGGTCAAAACGCGCGCGTGGACGCCGGCAATCCTCGTATTCGCGAAGAAGGCGCCGCCCGTTCCGTTCGCGACGGCGAGCGTACGAGAGTCGACCGGCACCCCTCCCGGCTCGCTTGCAGGACGACGCGTGTCGCCCCCGGCGAGGACCAGCTGGAAGTAGTCATGCTCTCCAAAATGTTGGGTGGGGAAGTTGAACGTTTTTCTGGTCGGAGGTCCAGCGAAGAAAGGCTCTCCCTGGATCGCCGCCGCCTGTTCGCTGAGCTCGTTATCGACGTTTCGGAGCAGGTCGGCGCGCATCGAGACGAAGATGGTGATCGAGGCCAGCAGCACCGAGACAGCAACCACCGCGGTCGTGACGAGAGCGAGGCGGACGCGCAGGCTCATCGCTCTCGCAGAACGTAGCCGGCGCCACGCACCGTGTGGATGAGACGGGGCTCCCCGCCGGCCTCGGTCTTGCGCCGCAGGTAGCCGACGTAGACGTCGAGCGTGTTCGACTCGGTGCCCAGATGCTGCCCCCAGACGCGCTCGAAGACGAGCGAGCGCGAAAGAACCTGGCGGGGATTGCGCAGGAAGAACTCGAGCACGTTCGCCTCGGTCACCGAGAGCCTGAACTCGCGTTTACCGCGGCGCGCCTGAAGCGAGCCGAGATCGAGCGTCAGATCGGCGAAGCGCAGGACCTCGCTCTCGGAGTCGGGCGCCACCCGCCGCAGTAGCGCGCGCACGCGAGCCAGCAGCTCCTCCAGCTCGAAGGGCTTGCCCAGGTAGTCGTCCGCACCGGCGTCGAGCCCCTCGACCCGATCGCCGAGCTCGTCCCGGACGGTCAGCATCAGGATCGGGACACGGTGGTGGGCCTTGCGCAAAAGGCGGCAGACCTCGAACCCGTCCACCTGCGGCATGAGCACATCGAGCACGATGACATCGGGTTCTCGGGCGCCGACCGCAGCCAGCGCCTCGGCCCCGTCCGCGGCCAGCTCGACCTCGTAGCCCTCGAGGCCGAGCGCCCGCTCGAGTGCCTCGCGAACCGCGCGATCGTCATCGACGACAAGGATCTGCATCTATCAGCTCCTTCGATCTGGCGCCTCGCTCGCAGCGTTTTCCGGACGCTGAGACTGAGACCCCGTACGCGTGAAAGTAAAGACGCGGACGCTAAGACCAGTATGAGAGAAGAGAACGAACCCGAGCCGATCACACGGCTCTCATCCCCGTCTCATCGAGAGCTGCTTTCCTTTCGAACGTGTTCTACTTGAGTTACCTGCGCAGCGAGCTCCTGCGGCGAAGAGGACGAACAATCCTGACGTTGCTCGGGCTCGCGCTCGGGGTCGCGCTGGTAATCGTCATCTCCGCCCTCTCGCGCGGACTCGACCGGGCACAGAAGACGGCACTCAATCCGCTCTCGAGCATCGGCACCGACCTGACGGTCACGGCCGAGGGCGGCGTCGGCGGTGGCGCCTTCGCCAACCGCGTTATCCAAACCGATCTCTCCAAGCTGGGCAAGCCCGGCCAGCACTTCGTGCACGACACCTTCTCGGCCGGGACGCAGCCCACCTTCGCCCAGTCGCAGGCGAAGAGCGTCGCCAAGCTACCGGGCGTCGCCAAGATCTCGACCGGCCTGACGTTGACGGTGCAGCACCAGGAAGGGAAGGTGCCGAAGATCACGGCCACGTTCAAGAGCGGCGGCCAGAGGATCCAGGTTCAAGGTCAGACGCAGCCGAGCGCCGCGGACTTCGCGAAGATGGCGGCCTGTATCGCGAAGTTGCAGGGTAGTAGCGGGCAGTCGGGCACGGGCAGCGCGCCCTCTCAAGGCGGCAGCCTCACTGGAGGAGGCGGAAACAGCGACGCCTTCCGCAAGTGCATGCCGGCAAGCATGCGCCGGTTCCAGCGCACGATTACCACGCCGGAACGGACTCAACGGCAGCAGGTGAACACGCCGCAGACCGACATCAAGACCTCGACCTTCACGATCGGCGGCGTCGACACGAGCCAGTCGGAGATGGGCCTGATCACGCCCGCCCAGGTAACCAAGGGTCACTTCCTGTCCGCTAGCGGCGGCCTCGAGGCACTCGTCGCCGACTCCTATGCCTCCAGCCACAAGCTCAAGGTCGGCTCGACGCTGAACCTGAACAGCACCAAGTTCAAGGTTGTCGGAATCGTCAAGGCGCCGCTAGGCGGCCAGAGCGCCGACGTCTACATCCCGCTCGCGCAGCTGCAGAAGCTCGCCGGCCAGAAGAATCAGATCAACGTCGTGCTCGTCCGGGCCACCAACAGCTCGGCCGTCGGCCAGCTGCAGAAGGAGATCGAGAAGGCCCTCCCGCGCGCCCAGGTCGCCAGCTCTCAGGATGTTGCCGACCAGATCTCGGGCTCGCTCGTCGATGCCTCCAACCTCTCCAAGAGTCTCGGGCTCGCTCTCTCGATCATCGCCATCGCCGCCGCCTTCATGCTCGCCGCGCTGCTCACCCTCTCCTCGATCGCCAAGCGCGTTCGCGAGATCGGAACGCTGCGCGCGCTCGGCTGGACGAGAAGGCTCGTGATCCGGCAGATCGCCGGCGAGTCCTTCGTACAGGGAATCGCCGGCGGCGTGCTCGGCGTTGCCCTGGGGGTGATCGCAGCCGCCTGTATCGATGCCTTCGGCCCGACCCTCAGCGCCAGCTCGACCGTGGGCCAAAGCGGCCGCGGCCCGCAGTCGGCCGCTTTCGGACTGGGCCAGACCCTCACCCGCACGGCGACCAGCCAGGTATCGCTCAAGGCGCCACTCGCCGTCTCTCTGATTCTGATCGGTTTCGCGCTTGCTCTCGCCGGCGGCCTGCTAGCGGGTGCAACCGGTTCGCTTCGCGCCGCGCGACTCCGTCCTGCCGACGCCCTGAGGCAGGTCGAGTGATGCCGGCCCCACTCTACGAGTTGCGCGGCGCGGCCAAGCTCTTCCAGCTCGGAGGAGCGACGATCAGGGCGGTCGACGGCGTCGATCTCACCCTCGATGCGGAGGAGTTCGTCGCCATCGAGGGACCGAGCGGCTCGGGCAAGACCACGCTCCTACAGCTTCTCGGTGCTCTCGACAAGCCCTCGAGCGGCGAGGTTCACTTCGAGGGCCGCGATCTCGTCACGCTCAGCGACGGCGAGCTGGCCGAGCTGCGACTGCGGTCGTTCGGCTTCATCTTCCAGCAGTTCAACCTGATTTCGACACTCACCGCGCTTCAAAACGTGGAGGCCGGCCTCGCTCCCCTTGGGATTGCCGCAGATGAGCTGCGCGAGCGTTCGCTGGCAATGCTCTCCGAGGTCGGCCTCCGCGATCGCTCCGTACACCTACCGAATCAGCTATCGGGCGGCGAGCAGCAGCGCGTGGCGATCGCGCGGGCGCTCTCCGCCTCGCCCAGGGTCGTACTGGCCGACGAGCCGACCGGCAACCTCGATTCCCGCAGCGGCGCCGACATCATCACGCTACTCACCGACCTGGCCTCCAAGCACGGCACCACCATCATCGTCGCGACTCACGACAGCGAGCTCGCAGCCAAGGCCCCGCGCCGCCTGACCATGCACGACGGGTTGCTCATCGGCGATGGCAACGGGAAGGCCACGCGCCCGAAGCGGAAGCGCTAGCCGCGCAGCCGTTCGATCACGACCTCGTCGCCCGATCTCTCGCCGCGCTCGGAGGTATCGATGTTGGCGAGTGTCGGATCTCGCCGCCGTAGGTATTAGCCTTAGCGAATGCCACCCACCGAGCCCCCGCGGAGTGCGCCGGAGAGGATCGAGCTCGATCTGGGCGACATCACGAAGGAGAAGGTCGACGCGATCGTCAACGCGGCCAACAGCGGTCTGCGTGGAGGCGGTGGGGTCGATGGGGCGATTCACCACGCCGGTGGACCTCAGATCATGGAGGAATGCCGCAAGATTGGTTACTGCGCTCCCGGCGACGCCGTCGTCACCGGCGCCGGCAGGCTCCCCGCCCGCTTCGTGATCCATGCGGTCGGTCCCGTCTGGGAGGGCGGACGGGACGATGAGGAGCTTCTCCTCGCTTCCTGCCACGAACGGGCGCTCGAGCTGGCGCGGGAGCATGGCTGCCTCATCGTCACCTTCCCGGCGATCTCGACCGGCGCCTACGGTTACCCGCCCGAGCTGGCCGCGCCGGTTGCTCTTGGGGCAACGATCGAGGCGCTCGAGCGCCTGCCGATGATCGAGAAGGTGCGCTTCGTCTTCGTCGACGAGTATCTACTCGAGACCTACAGCGAAGCGCTCGCGCACCTGGAAGAAACGGCCTAGCGCTCGGGCGCCGGCTTCTCCTTCACGATCAGCACCGGCCGGTCGGCTTCGCTCAGCACATCGCGCGAGACGCTGCCGAGAAACATGCTCGAGATCGTGCCCAGCCCGCGCGAGCCGACGATGATGATGTCCGCTCCGCGCAATTTGGCCGCGTCGACGATCTCCTGGGCGGGATTCCCCTCGACGATCTCCGACTCGGCATCGACGCCGGCCTGCACCGCCTTTGCCAGCGCTCGGTCGAGGAGAGAGTGCGACTCGTCGGTCTGCTCGCTGACCTCGCCCGGCTGGTACCGGGACGAATCCACCTGGGGCTGGACGTGCAAGAAGACCAGGCGGGCGCCCGTGGCGACGGCCAGCTCGACTCCCTCGTCCTCGGCCTGCTGCCCGCAAACCGAGCCGTCGGTCGCGACTAAGATCATCTGCATGGGGAGTGCTCCTTCCCGTAGAGCTCGGAGATTGGCGTCGCTCCGATCAATTTACATCGGGAGCCTGATCGCATCGGCTTCAGCTCAGATACCGAGCCGCTCGAGTGTCGCCTGGTCGCGCCGCCAGCGCGGCTCGACCTTTACCGTGAGATCGAGAAAGACTCTGTGCCCGAGCAGCTGCTCGACCTCGGGCCGTGCCTGCACTCCGATCGCCTTCACCATCCGCCCGGCCCGCCCAACCAGGATCTGCTTCTGCGACTCGGTCTCGACCAGAATCCGGGCTCTGAGCACGCGCTCGCCGATCTCCTCCACCTCCACCGAGAGCGAGTGCGGAACCTCGTCGCGGGTCAGGGCAAGCGCCTTCTCGCGCACGAGCTCGGCCAGCCGATGCTCGAGTGGCAGGTCGGTGATTGCGTCGCGGGGGAAGTAGGCGACTCCCTCGGGCAAGAGCTCGATCAGCTCCTGGCGCAGGTCGGCGACTCCGTCCCCGGTCTTGGCGCTGATCGGATGGAGCGCGTGGAAATCGCCGAGTCCGGCGGCGGTCTTCATCTGGGCGGCGATGTGGCCGGGCTTCTGCTGGTCGACCTTGTTGAGCACGATCACCACCGGCACGTCGAGCGCGAACACCGTCTGGGCGATGAAGCGATCACCGGCGCCGATCCGCTCCTGAGCGGAGAGCATGAAGAGAACGGCGTCCACATCCTCGAACGAGCTCTCGACCGTGCGCTGCATGCGCTCGGTCATCGGGTCGAGCGGGCGCTGAAAGCCGGGCAAGTCGAGCAGCACGAGTTGGTAATCGGGGCCGTTGGCGACGCCGAAGATCCTCCGCCGCGTCGTCTGCGGCTTGTCCGAGACGATCGCGACCTTGCCGCCGCAGAGCGCGTTCACGAGCGTGGACTTGCCGACGTTAGGCCGTCCGGCTATGGCAACAAACCCGCTCTTCAGCGTCTCGCTCACGCGAACAGCTGGAAGAGAGAGAGGGTCACGAGCGCGCCGATGACGGCGCCGTAGGTGACCTCGAGTGCGGAGTGATAACCGGCCTCGACCCGGGTCTGCGCGACCAGGAGCGCCATCGCGAAGGCCAGGGCCGAGATCAGGAAGCGGTGCTGGACGCCGGCGACCAGATAGGTGAGAGCAATCCAGCCGGCAAAGGCGACCGCCGCGTGGCCGGAGGGAAGCCCGCCCCGAAGCGGCGTTCCCCGGTGGGTCAGCGCCTTGGTCACGATAACGAGCAGGATCGTGACCATCAGCGCCACCAGCGTCAGATAGACGGGTGCATCTTTGACCTTGTCGATCAGACGAGTACTCGGATTGGAGATGCGGTCGCTGAAGATGAGAAAGCCGATCGAGGCCGCCGTGATGGTGGAAATCAGGACAGCGCCGGCCGCCATGTCCTTGGCCAGCTTGGCGAGGGGGTCGAACGAGGTAGTCGCAACGTCGATCGCGCCTTCGACGGCGGTGTTGATCATCTCGGTGATGAGCACGAGGGCGATCGCGATTATCAGCGCGATCAACTCCATCGGCGTGACGTCGACGACGATCGCAGCGACCAGCACGACTATCGCCACGAGCAGGTGAACACGCATGTTGCGCTGCGTTCGAACGGCGTGAATGACGCCCTGGAAGGCGAAGTTGAAGCTGTCGATCAGGGAGATACGCGAGCGCACCATCAATCCTTTACGTAGCGGCTCTCCCGCTCCTCCATCTCGCGCCCATGCTCGTAGCCGAGCAGATGCAGGAGACCGTGCGCGAGCGGGCGGCGCCACTCGCCGCCGACCACCTGCGGGCATAGGACGACGTCGCCGAGCTGACGCGGTAGTCCCTCGGGCAACTCGCCCAGCCCGTCGATCGGGAAGGAGAGGACATCGGTGACTTCATCGATCTGCAGGTGCTCGCGCTTGAGCGCGCGGATCTCCTCGGGGCCCACGAACGAGAGTCCGAGCTCGCAGGAGCCGACTCCCTCGGCCTCGAGAAGCGAGCGCACGAGCGCGGCCGCCGCCTCTTCCTCAACGCTCTCGTCACTTCTATTTTCGATCTCGATCTCGACCATCTCTAGCGGCGCCGCTCGGCTCCCGTCGCCTCGACGTGGCGCTTGTAGGCCTCGACGATCCGCTGCACCAGCTTGTGGCGAACGACATCCTCGTGCCCGAAGCGGACGAAGGAGATGCCCTCGATGTCGGCCAGGATCTGCTGCACCTGGATCAGTCCCGAGGCCTGCTCTTTCGGTAGGTCGACCTGGGTGATGTCGCCGGTGATGACGACGCGCGAGCCGAAGCCGAGCCGGGTCAGGAACATCTGCATCTGCTCGGGCGTGGTGTTCTGGGCCTCGTCGAGGATGATGAAGGAGTCGTTGAGAGTGCGCCCGCGCATGAAGGCGAGCGGCGCGACCTCGATCGTGCCCCGCTCGATGTAGGCGCTCAGCCGCTCGGGATCGAGCATGTCGTAGAGGGCGTCGAAGAGCGGGCGCAGGTAGGGATCGACCTTGGCCAGTACGTCGCCCGGCAGGTAGCCGAGTCGTTCGCCGGCCTCAACCGCGGGCCGGGTGAGAATGATGCGCCCGACCTGGCCGTCGGAGAGCGCCGCCACGGCCAGAGCCATCGCAAGGTAAGTCTTGCCGGTGCCGGCCGGGCCGATGCCGAAGGTGACGGTGCGACTGCGGATCGCGTCGACGTAGAGCTTCTGATTGACGGTCTTGGGGGTGATCTTCTTGCCGCGGTGGCGCCAGACCACGTCCTCGAAGACCTCGCGCACGTCGGCGGCTTGGTCGAGCGCCACGCGCACCGCATCGACCGTGCCCGGTCCCACTTCCTGCCCGTCCTCGACCAGCCCGACGATCTCCTCCACGACCGTCCGCGCCCTGGCGACCTCCTCGCCCGAGCCCTCGAGCGTGAGCCGGTTGCCACGCAGCCTGATCGTGCAACCGAGCCGCGCGCGCAAAGCCTCGAGCACGCTGTCCGAGACGCCCGCGAGCTCGGCCGCAACCTCGTTGGAGATGGTCAAAACGTCCTGCATCTGGCAGTCAGTGTAGGCGCTGGCTCCAAGACTGACTCTCGGCTTCGTTTATCCCGCCGCGCCGGTCATGTCCACAAACGCAACGTCCGAGACGGACCGGTCGGGCGGGGACTAGGCGAGCGCCTCGCGCACCAGCTGCGACACGACCGAGCCGTCAGCGCGGCCGGAGACCTGGGGCATGACGTCGGCCATGACGCGGCCGAGGTCGCGAATGCTGGTCGCGCCCACCTCGGCGATCACGCTGTCGACGATCTCCTCCAGCTCCTCCTCGGAGAGCGGCGCCGGCATGAACTCCTCCAGTACCGCCAGCTCGGCCTGCTCACGCTCGGCCCGCTCCGGGCGCCCGCCCGCGCGGAAGGCGTCGGCGGATTCGATGTGGCGCTTGCGCTCGCGCTGGAGCACCTGCAGCTCCTCCTGCGTAGAGAGCGGGCGCTGCAGATCCTTCTCGGCGGAGCGCAGCTCGGACAGCGCCAGGCGCAAGGTATCGCGGCGAAGCTCATCCTGATCGCGCATCGCCTGCGCGAGCTCCTTCTCGATGCGCTTGATCAGGCTCACTCCTCGCGCTCCACTTCTGCGAGCGCCAGCGCCGGTAGATGGCCGACGAGATCGCGCCCGCCGAGCAGGTGCCAGTGCAGGTGGAAGACCGTTTGCCCCGCGCTCGGCCCGACCGTGCAGAGCACGCGGTAGTCCTCGAGCCCGAGCACGCGTGCCGTCTCGGCGATGAACTCCAGCATCCGCCGCGCTTCCTCGGCGGGGAACTGGCCAATCTGGCGGAAGGTGTCGATGTGGCGCTCGGGCACGATCAAGACGTGTATCTCCGCCTTCGGGTTCAGGTCCTCGATGGCGACGAAGCCGTCCGTACGGCGGATGTGGGAGCCGGTACGGACGAGCTCACAGAAGAGGCAGCCGTCGGAGCTCATGGTCGCTTCGTCAACGCGACTATTCCGTCTTCGCTCACGCTCTCGGCGTGGGCCCGCACGAACTCGCCGACTGGCCCGTTGACGAGCCAAGGCGTGTAGTCATCCGCGTATCCGCGTCCCGGTCGGTCGATCAAAATGCTCTCCTCCGTACCGATCTTGCCACGCCAGCGCTGAAAACACGCGTTTTTCGAAGACTCGCGCATACGAGCGGCTCGCTCTTTCTTTACCGCAGTAGGCACGTCATCCTCGCCCGCGGTCGCCGTTCCGGGGCGCGGAGAGTAGGGAAACACGTGCACTTTCGTGATTCTCGCGCGCTCGACGAGATCAAGAGTGCGTTGGAAAGCCGTCTCGTTCTCACCGGGAAAACCGACGATCACGTCGCTGGTGAGATTGAAGTCCTCCAGCCCTTCGAGCCGGCGCAGGAAAGTGGAAGAGTCGTAGCGGCGCTTCATTGCAAGCAGGATCCCGTCGTCGCCGGATTGCAGGGGAACGTGCAGGTGCTTGCAGGCGACGGGCGTCTCGCGGACGGCGGCGATCAGCTCGGCGCCCAGGTGGTTGACCTCGATCGAGGAGAGGCGCAGGCGCTCGAGACCGGGCGTCTTCCCCGCCTCGCGCACCAGTCCGGCGAGCGAGATACCGGCCGAGCTGTCGCGGAAGCAGCCGAGATTGATCCCGGAAAGAACGATCTCCCTATGCCCCTGCTCGACGCGGCGCCGCGCCTCACCCAACACCGCTTCGGCCGGTTTGGAGCGCCCCGGTCCGCGCACGAGCGGAACGATGCAGTAGCTGCAGCCGAACGAGCAGCCATCCTGAATCGTCACGAAGGCGCGCACGCGCTTCGGCCTCGGTTTCAGATCGATCCCGCCGCCGGAGCCAAGCATGTTCGCCACGAGCTCGGATGCGGCGGTTTCGCCCCGGGGCACGAGAACCACGTTCTCCGGCAGGCCTGAGAAGGCTCCCTCGAGGTTGGCGCCGCAGCCGCTGACGTAGACGCGCTTGTGGCTGCGCGCCGCCTTGGTCACCGCCTGGCGCGATTTCCCGAGCGCTTCGCGCGTGACGCAGCAGGTGTTGACGAGTGCGACCTCGGCCTCGCCGGCCGCCGCCTCCTCGTGACCGCCGGCAAGCAGCCGCTCGCGGATCTCGTCGGCGTCCGAGTAGGAGACCTTGCAGCCGAGAAAGCGCACCGAGAAAGTCGTCATCTCACCAACTCTAGGCGACTTATTCCCGAGCGTCCTCGTAATCCCGGGAAGCGGTCGTCGCTACGGCAAGTGGCTAACGCTGACCGGAACTCGGCTGCTCGTCTGCTTGCCGTTGCCGAGCTGGCCGGCGTTGTTTCGGCCCCAACATTTGACCTTGCCGCTTGAGAGCAGGGCGCAGGTGTGTAGCGAGCCGGCGGTGACCGACATGGCCTTCTCGATGCCCTTGGCGAAGACCGGGACGTGGCTGTTCTTCGTCTTGCCGTTGCCGAGCTGGCCGTTCGAGTTCTGGCCCCAGCACTCGACAGTGCCGTTGGCGAGGCGGGCGCAGGTGTGAGAGTGACCGGATGTTAATGCGGTGACTTTGGCGATGCCCTTCACCTTGACCGGAACCAGGCTGTTGGTCGTCTTGCCGTTACCGAGCTGCCCCTCTATGTTCCGGCCCCAGCACTCGACGCCGCCGTTGGCGAGCCGGGCGCAGGCGTGGTCGTAGCCGACGCTGACCGCAGTGACTTTGGCGATGCCTTTGACGGTCACCGGTACCCAGCTTTCTTCGATATGCGTACCGTTGCCGAGCTGGCCGTCGCTGTTGTTGCCCCAGCACTTGACGCCGCCGTCGGCGAGCCGGGCGCAACTTTCGTCTCCGCCGGCGCTGATGGCGGTGGCATTCGCGATACCCGTGACCGTGACGGGGCTCGTGCTATCGGCGTTGCTGCCGTTACCTAGCTGGCCCTCGTAGCCGTCGCCCCAACACTCGACCATGCCGCCTGAAACGAGAGCGCAGACATGGTCGGCGCCGGCACTTATCGCGCGGGCGCCTGAGATGACCGTGACGGCGACCGGCGTCGCGCTGTCGTCATAGGTACCGCGACCTAGCTGGCCGTAGTAGTTGTAGCCCCAGCAATCGATCACGCCTCCGGAGATGAGAGCGCATGTGTGGCCTCCGGGCACCGTGTTGATCAGTATTTCAGGCGATCGGTGCGTGTCGAGCTCGCCACCGGCTGTGATCGCCTTCGCGTTGGGTATGCCGATGACTGCGACCGGGGTCGAGCTCGATGTCGTCGTACCGTTGCCGAGCTCGCCTTTGTCGTTATCGCCCCAGCACTTGACCGCGCCGGTGGAGAGAAGAGCGCAGGAGTGCGTACCGCCGGCTGAGATCGCGCTCACGGGGCTTCCGCGAGCGACGCGAACGTTCGCTTTCGCGGAAACGCCGCCGACCAGAAAGAGAGCCAGCGCACCGCCGATCAGGCAACCACGCACGGCGACGACGCGGAAGCAAGAGTGGAACAACACCTCAAGGAGTTTAGTCCAGCGGCTCGCCGCCGAAAAGGCCAAACGCGGCGATAGGGCCCAGTGACCTCGTGCTCATGTGCGTGAGCGGTATTTCGGTTGCGCTCTCGCAGCAGCTTCTAGAGGTCTAATGTGACTTAGCCGCCGTCTCCTCGTGCCCGCCGGCGAGCAGCCGCTCGCGGATCTCCTCTGCGTCCGAGTAGGAGACCTTGCAGCCGAGAAAGCGCACCGAGAAAGTCGTCACGTCACCAACTCTAGGCGACGATACGAGCCAAGCGCGCCTCCCGGAATGAAGACCGGTCGGCTAAGTGCGGCCGATCGAAGTGATACGCGGTAGGACGAAAGCGGCGGGACCCACCTCTCCACCCCCCACCCACTGTGTAGTTCTTAGATCTATGAAATCCGTCCGGCTCTACAGGGAGAGTGCCTGCCGTGCCGGGATGACTCAGCCACCCGTTGACCTCGTGTCCTT
>Ga0187886_1000195_pt1 | contig 84136 bp, 93 predicted proteins | sample June2016WEW_20_1_FD_133001 | JGI IMG/M metagenome (GOLD analysis project Ga0187886, IMG submission 133001) | Peatland microbial communities from SPRUCE experiment site at the Marcell Experimental Forest, Minnesota, USA - June2016WEW_20_150 | ecosystem: Environmental > Terrestrial > Soil >... | reverse complement strand
TCATGTCTACGGGTTTCTTCGCTCCTGAAGTTCGTCATTCCGTTCAGGTCCGCAAACCCGTTAAGGTTTGGTCTTCTGGAGCCCTTGGCGGGAACGTGTCCCTGTCGTCATCCCTGGCTAGAGTCCGTCACTCCCACGTGGTCACTGTGTCTACGGCCCCACATCGGAACCGACAGGGCGGCCCCAGCCCAGTCAGCATAGGTAGTTGCTATATGGATTTTGGCTGCTTCCAGGCAGGTCCCGTTAAGTTCACAGGACAGGGGAAGGGGAGAGTTCACAAGCACTGGGCAGTCATGCAACATACTCATTTTCGAATAATTGTAAATCATTTTCCATTCGGTTATACTTCATGTAACGGGCCACCTGGTACCTGTCTCATTAAGTGCTTGAAGGGGCCTCCTGACGTGGAACCCCAACTCGGAGTGCTTCGGCTGAACCCCATGATTCTACCATGAACACCGATCAGTAGCCAAATGTTCTGGGGTTTATCATGTTTCCATCCGATGATTTCTGTGCTCCTAAATTCATTCGTGGTCATGTCTAATTCATTCTCTTCTTCGAAGCAATTGCGGAAAGTCGAACAACGTTCTCGTGCGACGAAAACTTAGTTCCAGTCTCGCCCTACAACGGCTTACCCGTACATACGCATCCAACTCATTTAAGCCTTCGATAAGCTGGTGGCCTTCCAGCCGAGACTCGGGGCCCGTCAAGTAGTAATACCTCCATGCAAGAACTCTAACAGAAGGTTCTTGCTCAAGATCGGGCTCATTGGGAAAACGAACGCAGGCAAGACGACGTTCTTCAACGCCGCAACCCTACTGAGCGCTCCCGTCTCAACCTACCCATTCACGACCAAGCAGCCGAACATCGGACAGGCATACGTTAAGACAATATGCGTCTGCAGAGAACTCGGCGTGAAAGACAACCCTAAGAATTCCACCTGCATAGACGGCGCCCGCTTTATCCCCATACAGCTCATCGACTTGCCCGGCCTAATCAAAGGGTCATGGATGGGCAAAGGCCTCGGCAGCCAGTTCCTAAGCGTCGCGTCCCAGGCAGATGCACTCATCCACATTGCCGACGCGTCCGGAAGCGTCGATGCCGAAGGCAAACTCACGAAGCCGGGTATGGGGAACCCAGTGGCCGATGTCTACGACATTGAGGAGGAGTTGGTTCGCTGGTTCGCCAAAATCATCGAGAAGACCATCAAGAAACTTGGAAAGCATCCCAAGAAAGGTTCGTCCGTTGACAGGCTCCTCACGCAAGATCTCGCGGGGTTGAAAATTACAGGCGAACATATCGCGAGAGCCTTGGAGGCCAACGCACTTGTGGACAAGGGCCTTGGGCGATGGAAGCATGAAGACGTTTGGAACTTTGCGAAAAGCCTTAGGCAGTTCTCAAAACCAACCCTCATAATCGCAAACAAAATGGACCTTGCACCCGCGGATAAGAATTACGAGAAACTTGTAAAGGAATTCGGCCAGGCTTTCGTATTGCCCGCCTCCGCTGACGCAGAATTAGCTCTGCGTCGCGCTGAACAGAAGGGATACGTTGAGTATGTTCCCGGCGAGGAGGCGTTCCGGGTGAAGGATAGGGGGAAGCTGACGGCTGAGCAGAGGGAGGCATTAACTTACGTTGAGCAGCGTGTTTTCTCAAAATGGATTCAGACTGGTGTGCAGTTCGCACTGAACACCTGTGTCTTCAAATTGATGGGCATGAACGCGGTCTACCCTGTCGAGGATACGGAGAGATTATCGGACAAGAAGGGGAACGTGCTCCCCGATGTGTTCCTCGTTCCGTACAACGCCTCAGTCACCGACTTGGCCGCCCAAATCCATACCGAACTGGCGAAGACTATGATCTACGCGGTTGACGCGCGAACGAAGATTCGGGTGCCAGCCGATTACAAGTTGAAAGACCGTGATATCATAACAATCGTTGCGGCCGCAAAAGGAAAAAGGGTAAGCTAGGCGCCAACGACCTTCAACAGGTCGGCCTTAGTAATTATTCCTTGGACATGGCCTCGCTTCGTGACTAAGACCGCTGGCGCGTACTGCAGCAGGGTGGAAACCATCGACAGCGGTGTCTCCTCATTTACGCTCGGAAAGGCCTCGTCCATGATCCTCTCAATCGGCTGCTTGGACACTTCATCTGGTTTCGGTGCTGAAACCAACTTCTCGAGGATGATGTTCTCCGTCAGGCTGCCCACAACCTGATTATCGTTAAAGACTGGGAGTTGGGAGAAGCCCGTCTCACGCATAATGCGGACGCCTTTCGACACTGCATCATGCACGTGGACGCCGACCACTTTTCCATGGCTGACGTCTTTGGCTTTGAACTCATTTCTACGTTCCAATCCTTCTAGGATATCAAAGATTGCTTTCGTCTTGAGGTAGGAGGGGCTGATTCGTTTGCTTTCGACCTTGGCGATCATAGATTGACTTACGCCGGCGAGGCTAGCGAGTTTCTTCTGGCTGATCGCGAGTAGTCTTCGCCGTCTGCCAATCTCTTCGAGGCCCGGCAACATGCTCTTCATACCCGTTTCCGAAGGTTATTCTTATGAGAATACTTTCTGTCCTAGACTTATATTATAGGAATATCGGACTTCCGCAAATAACTTACCGGAGAATCGCCATTGAGCAAAATTCGAAGCGTTGGCGTCTCGTCTACGAATGTGGCAGTTGCTATGAGTCAGAGGCCAAGGTCATTTCTGTTTACGTCGGAAAGCGTTACTGAAGGCCATCCAGACAAAGTTGCAGACCAAATATCGGATTCCATACTCGATGCAATTCTCGAGAAGGATCCGAAGTCTCGTGTCGATATTGAGACTTTGATCATGAAAGGCACGGTAATTGTCACGGGGCAAATATCCACCAATGCGTACGTGCCCATGAACCAAATTGTTCGAAACGTTCTGAAGGATATTGGCTTCGACAACGCTAAAGTTGGCCTCGACTGGGAGGCCTGCGGAGTTCTGGTCGCCATAGAAGAGCAATCCCCGGACATCGCGATGGGTGTTGACAAGGAGGATATTGGGGCTGGCGACCAGGGCATGATGTTTGGACACGCTACAAATGAAACGCCGGAGCTCATGCCGTTACCCATCATGCTCGCCCACAAACTCGTGAGGAAGCTGGCCGAGGTCAGAAAACAGAAATTGCTAACCTACCTGCGACCGGATGGCAAATCGCAGGTCACCGTAGAGTACGAGAATGACAAGCCGAAGAGGGTGGAAGCCGTCGTCATAGCAGCCCAACATGACGATCATGTGAGTAGAGAGCAGCTGAGAAAAGACATTATCGAAAAGGTAATCAAAGCAGTCATACCGAAGAATATGCTTGACGATAACACGAAATTCTTCATCAACGAAACAGGCCGCTTTACAATCGGAGGGACCCTCGCAGACACCGGGCTAACTGGTAGGAAAATAATCGTGGACACCTACGGCGGAATCGGTAGCCACGGTGGCGGATGCTATTCCGGAAAAGACCCGACCAAAGTTGACCGGTCTGGAAGCTACATGGCCAGGTACATTGCAAAGAACATCGTTGCCGCAGGGCTGGCCGAGAAGTGCGACATTCAAATCGCCTACGCCATCGGTGTCTCAAAGCCGGTTTCAATTATGGTCAACACCTACGGAACCGGAAAGGTACCGGATGAGAGGATTACGGAGGCTGTGAAGAAGGTCTTCGACATGACACCCAAGGGGATAATTGAACATCTGAAATTACGCCGCCCCATATACAGAAAGACAGCCGTCTACGGCCATTTCGGCCGCGACGATCCTGAATTCACTTGGGAGCGCACCGATAAGGTGGACGAACTCAAGGCGAATCTCTAGCCCTCATCGGCTCACACTATGGTTGCCGAGCATCCACGTATGGATGAATTCGCAGGCCAACACCATTACGTTGATTAAGTATCGCGGCTCGTTCCCACGCTGAAACCAAGTCAACGGCGGACATGTATGTCATCAAACAAACGCCTTCAGGCAGTCCAGAATATCGGCAAGGCCCTTGCATTGATCCTTGCAGTTTTCTCCACGCTCAGTTACATAATCTCCATGACCATTGCCCCAATCCTGTTCTTCTCCACAACAGATGGCCTAACTGTTGCGGCCCGACAAATCCATCAAATCCCCATCGACGTATTCATGGTGATAACGATCCCGGTGCCAGTGGGCGTTAACTTGGGGGTTTTGTTCGCTGGAATCTGGGCGTTTTTCGCGGCCTGTTTCATTTTTGCTTGGCTTAGTCGTGGTGGCTTTGTTAAGGCTGTCAGGGATGTTCTCTCGAAGTCGGTTTCAGTTGCGAAAATGAACTTCCTCTTCATCATGCCCCTAATCGCTTGCGGTCTCCTATACGCCACAGTCCTGATCGACGAGTTTCAAGCAACTCAGGGAGTTCAGACCGGGAGCCTAAACTTTCCCCCAGCCACCAGCCCGTACCTCATACTGTTAGAACTTGCCTTCGCTCCGCTCCGTGAGGAGTTTGCCTTCCGCATAACCTCAATCGGCATCCCTCTCGGAATCGCCCTCTTGTTTCTATTTCGCTCTGACCCGAAACTTGCAGGCCCACTAAACAAGGCAAAATTGTTTCTACTTGCAATGCTCAGCCCCGACCGTGCCAAGCTGAAACTCGGCTATAGAAACGTAAGCACGGATGGTTTCTGGCGTGGCATAAGCCCGCTCGAGTGGGCGTTGATTCTAGTAACCGGTTTTGCGTTCGGCACAGCTCACCTCCTATTCGCAGGCGGCTGGGAAGTTGGCAAAGTAACAACTGCTTTCATGGCGGGTGTGGTCTTTGGGGTGGTCTATGTTGCGTACGGTGCCTACGCGCCTATCTTGCTGCACTGGTTCTTCAACTATTATTTCACAGCGCTCGATATGGGAGCTTCCACTTACGGGGGCGTATTCCAAACGCTCTCCAATTTGAGCGAAGTTACCGCCCTGGCTGTAGGGCAAGTGGTGCTTGTCGTCTTCCTCCTGGTGACAGCCCTGAAGGTATCGGATTCTCTGACGCTAAGGGCGGCAGGGATGGGCGGAAGTAGTAGTTGATCGAATGGTCTTATACGGCTAAGCAGTTCTCAAATGAAATAGGTCAGGGGCTTGTATCACCGCCAAGTCTAGTAAAAGCAAAACAACCTAATTCTCTGAATAACAGGCGAAGAGTAAACTTCGAATTCGGTGATTACCTAGGATGAGCGCTGAGAAAACTGAAACAGTGAAGAGATTTCTCCCTTCGATAGGCGAAAAGCGCTGGGACCACAATCTAGAACGAGCGATGTTTGATGAGTGGCAAAAGGAAGGGATTTACGGCTTCAAAATCGGAAGAGCGGGCAGGCCGTTCGTAATCGACACCCCACCACCGTACCCATCCGGTACGTGGCACATCGGTGCCGTCGCCCAATACTCGCAAATCGACATGATCGCTAGGGCCGAACGAATGTCCGGCAGACAAGTTTTATTTCCAATCGGTTTCGATCGCAATGGTCTGCCTGTAGAAATTTACGCGGAAAATCTATACCACGTAAAGATGCGGGACACACCTAGAGAGAAATTCATCGAGCTCTGCGCTACAGCCCTAGACGATCTTGAGAACAACATGCTCGGCATCATGAAGCGAATCGGACTCAGCGGCGATTACGCAGGAAAATATCGGACTGATGAAGCACAGTATAGGAAGCTGACCCAGAGCACCTTCATTGACCTCTGGCATCAAGGACTTATCTACGAAGCAACCCGCCCCAACAACTACTGTAACGATTGCGGAACAACCATTGCCGACGCTGAAGTCGAATACGAGGAGTTGCCCACCCGTCTCGTGCACGTGAAATTCACCATCAAGGAGACAGGTGAACCTCTAGTAATCGCCACAACGAGGCCCGAACTCATCTGCTCTTGTCAACTGGTAATCGTAAACCCATCCGATGAAAGATACATCGCCCTTCATGGGAAACATGCTACGCTTCCAATTTTCGACCGCACGGTGGAAATAAGGCCGCACCCAAGCGCTCAGCCAGAATTCGGAACCGGCGCCGTAATGATATGCAGTTACGGTGATTACACAGATGTTCTCATCTTCAGGGAGCTAGGCCTCACAGAAATCTTAGCCGCAGGCCAAGATGGCGGATTGACTGAGGCGGCAGGACCCTACCGAGGGTTGAGAATTGAGGAGGGAAGGTCCAGAATCGTGCAGGACCTTGCAGCTAAAGGTCTTCTAGTCAAGACTGAGAGCATCATACATCGAACGCCGATTTGCTCGCGAAGCCATACACCGATCGAAATCATACCAATGAAGGAGTACTACCTTAGACAACTAGACTTTCTCCCGAAGCTCAAGCATCTCGCGAAGAAGATCATTTTTCACCCCGACGCCAACCGACAGATCTTGCTGGATTGGTTGAATTCCATAGCAATCGACTGGCCGATCTCGCGGCGCAGGGTATACGCCACAGAGATACCTGTCTGGTACTGCAAGAAATGTCGGGCGCCATTTGTCCCACCGGGCGGAGAATATTACAGGCCATGGAGGGACCCGCCCCCCATCGAAAAATGTTCCACGTGCGGTCACACGGAATTCGAAGGCGACAGCCGAACCTTCGATACTTGGATGGACTCGAGCGTTTCTGCCATGTTCATAGCCAAGTCTCGGAGGGACTCAAAGTTCTTCAAACGAGCCTATCCTGCGAGCATTAGGGCACAGGGAAAGGACATCGTTCGGACCTGGCTCCATTACTCCATTCTTCGATGTTTCCAACTTACCCACCAAGCTCCCTTCACGCACGCCTGGATTACCGGAATGGGAATGGATGAGCAGGGGCAGGCGATGCACAAGAGCAAAGGCAACGTCATAGAGCCAGAGCCAATCCTGGAGAAATATGGCGCGGACCCCTTCAGGTTCTGGAACGCATCCGAAGCAACCCTCGGTTCAGATTTCCGTTGTTCCGAAGCGCGAATTGCTGCCGCCCACAAATTTCTAACAAAACTGTGGAATCTATCCAGATTCATTTCCTCTTTCCCCCAAGTCAAAAGCGCCACCTTGCTTCCCAGTGACAAGTGGATACTCTCAGAACTTGCCGTCTTAGTCCAGAAATGCTCCGCTGGATACAAAGATTACAACTTCTTTGTCCCTGCCACAGAAATCAGAGATTTCGTGTGGGAAACCTTCGCCTCACACTATGCCGAGATGGTGAAACCAAGAGCGTACGGTCAAGGTTTTTCAAAGTCACAACAGAGAGCAGCGTGGTTCACCCTACACACAGTGCTGAAGAACGTGCTGCTACTGCTCGCCCCAATAACGCCGTTCTTGACGGACCATATATGGCGGCAGCTTTACTCGCCCAAGAGCATACATGTCCAGAAGTTATCCAAGCCGGCTTGGTCCAAGGCTCACAAACGTTACACGGAGAAAGTGCTTGCATTCAACCGAGAAGTGTGGAAAGTCAAGAAGGAAAAGAACTTGACCCTCCGCGACCCTGTAGAAATTCAGGTTCCAAGCGTCCTAGCCCCGTTCAAGGACGACCTGACCCGGATGCATTCGTTAATCCCCAAACCATAGGTGAATTGCAACAGTTTAATATCACAACCATTGTTGTAGATTTTCGGTTTCAATGAAGATATCCGAACTAAAGCCTGGGACTAGGAGTGTTAACGTCACGGCCAAAATCCAGGAGATGTCAGAAGCAAGAGAAGTGACGACGCGTAGGGGCGAACAGTCGCGTGTCGCGACTGCGGTAATCATCGATGATTCCGGCACCGTCAAGCTAAACCTTTGGAACGAGCAGATAGACCAAGTGAAAGTCAACGACAACATTGCAATCGAGAATGGTTACGTGGACAGCTTTCGGGGCGAGACTCAACTCAACGTGGGCCGCTATGGGAAGCTAACTGTGCAACCCTAGGTCAACCTCCAAGTCCCGTTCCGTTGCGGTTGGGTCCGCATTATGAGCGCAGACGACCGCTTCGAGGAAATCAAGCGGCTTCTCGACTCCACAATAAACGAATTCCAAACTCTCTTCCAGTCAGCCGGTGGTTTCGAGGATTCACGGGTTGGAAACGGCTGGGCCCCTGAGAAAATAGCCCCTGAGATTTACTATCTGCAACCGAAGCCTTTTGAAGAATTAACCAAAATTGCCGAAGGGCACAAACGAGCGTTGTTCAGGAACCGGGTCTTCTCATTCGTGAAACCTAAAGACCAAGACGTGCAATCGACGAACTCGCGGCTGAAATTGGTGCCCTTTTGGAGAGTCAAAGGCTACCATGAATGCTTCTACTTCCGGGGCAATTCCTACAAGATTGATTTACCTGAAGATGTGGTCGCCGTGGAGGTTGAAGGCAAAATACGCGACCTACTAGGGCGAGAGGAAGTCAACTCGCAGGGTTTGACTAACCTCGCCAAACGCCTACTGGGCAAAAAGGAATGGGCCACTACGAAGTCAATTCGCCTGGGCGATGTTACAGAGCTTGCATACATGTACAAGGAGGGCTCGATTTTCGTGGACGCCGACGGTAAGGAAAACCTTGAGGCCGAAGCCTTTTTCGATCGCAATTTGCCGCTTCAACAAGTGACGATTAATCAGTTGAAGAGTGAATTTCCAAACGCAGAGTTAGGCGCTGGTTCGATTACGAAGGAGGACTTGATTAGAAATCTTCATGCTATAGTTGTGAAGCCGCCAACGGCGTTTTCGAAGATTCTTAGCAATCGCTTTCAAATTACGCAGCTGGCGCAGTACTTGATGCCTATGTATTCATTCGTTTTTGAATGGCGCGGGCAAAGAAGGGAACTCACGGTTCACGGGTATACAGGCGGAATTCTTCAGTAGAATTCAACGAACCGCGCCGGGCCTGAATCTCTGAATTATCTTTCTGATACGGAAGTATACTCTTCTTCCGTAACGGGTAAGTGTCCACCGACCGAACAACGCCGCGGCTACTAGAACCACCAGTATGGCGATGAATAAGTATGGTTGCGCCGCCACGTCGTACGTAGCAGTCCCCGAATTACCAAACGTGTCCGCGGCATTGACTCTAAATGTCCAAGTTCCAACCCGCCAAAGGTCAGAGAACGAACTCGGATACGAGGCTCGCCACGCCTGTATGGTCGGGTCATAGACGGAATCTAGTTCCGAAACGGTCGATCCCGTAGAGACTACCAATCGAACAGTTCCGTTCGTCAATAGTGTCCCATCTGGGTAAGTCACTTTCGAGATTATGCTGACCTGCCCGAAGGGGATCTGAATCTGTGTTCCATTTACCTCGCTTTGGATGACTAAACTCGCATTTCTTATCTGGAAAGAATCTGAAAACGTATCGGTAGGCCCACCCTTGTTTCCGGAACCGTCATCAAACGACATCGCCGGTAACTCGAATCTGTATTTCCCGGTAGATGTCGCGTTTGCAAGGATCTTGGCGCTTGCCATCCAGATTCCGTTCACCGAGTCAACCAAGGAAACCGAAGCGTAAGCCACGGTAACTTGCTCCTGCAAGAACAGGACTGTTTGGACTTCAGGTTTTGATTTAAGGACAGGGCTTCCGTCAGGGTACTGAAGAGCTAGTGAAAACGCTGCCTGTTCAGTACGCTGGTAAACCTGTTTCGGTTGTTGAAGGATCTTTGGGGTCAATACGGCCTGCGTCACTGTGAACTTGGATTCGGACACGTAGTCTTGTTGTGCGTTGTCGTAGGTTCCTGTACCGTCTATGAGGACAGTATACACGTCTGTAATTGCATCTGCAGCCGCTCTCCATGTGTGGTTGAAATCGCCTTCGGTCGTCGAGGCGAGAGTAGCTTGATGAATGTAATTCCCGGCAGGATCACGAATTGTTAACCTAAGGCTCGTTCCAGGAAACAGGCCTCCTCCAACAATCTGTGCAGACTGCGTTCGCTGATACAGCGGCCTTAGTGGCCCCCAAACCCCGTAGTGCGCGGTCGCTTGCGAAGTATCAACGATTGCGGAATTTGAGAGGCTGACTGAATATGTTCCGAGGGAAGCATTTGCACTTAGTGGGAGGGCGATGCCCGGTGGCACCATCCCACCAGAGACAGGGGAGAAGCTAGTTCCGGCGAAACGCGTTCTGTTGTCTGCGGGGTTCTTCGTCCAAATGTAGTATGTCACCCCTTGCGAAAGCCCTGACCCAAGGAGCGTAGCCTCCTTATCCCTTGTCGTGTAAAGGGGTTGATCGGTTCGTAAGCTTGCCGCGGCGTGGGCTGGGGTAGGCAGCAGCGAAATCAGAGCTAGTAGACCTAGAATTATTACGAGAGCCTGTGTTTTCTTCATCGTTTGTTGGTTCTCCTCAATTTTCAGCAAACTGCTGGGTAGTTGGCGCCGGGAGAGGGATTCGAACCCCCGAGGCCCGCAAGGGCCACAGGCTTGCGTTGAATCGTTCACTCAAGGCCTGCGCCTCTAGATCGAGTTCTCACTGTTAATCCGCTCGGCCATCCCGGCTAGGTACCCCTGAAGGCGATTCCTATTTAAGTTCCGAGACAACTTGCGACCGATGAAACCTCGAAGGGGCCTCTTCTAGTGTCAGTTGCAGGTTACACATTCCTCCCACACACGACTGACGCATACATTCAGGCGACGGGCTCAACATTGGAGGAAGCCTTTGGGTATGCTGCAATGGCACTTTTTGACACCATGTGCGATTTGAAAGCAATCTCGCCCGAGCATGTTGAAGACATGGAAGTTACCGGGGCTGACGAAGTTGCACTTCTACATAATTGGCTGGAGTCCTTGCTGCTCAAGTTCGAGCTTGAAGGCAAGGTGTTTTCGAAGTTCAAAGTGACTCTGAGCAGGATGCAGTCGAACCGACTTCAAGCGAATGCAGAGATCTATGGGGAGGCCTACAAGAAGCAAAAGCACGGCGCCAAAGTTGAGGTGAAAGCCGTGACCGTTCACAAGATGGAAATCGTTCGAAATGGGGCAGCGACGACTGTGAGGTTTATCTTGGATCTTTAGTTGCCGCGCGTTGCTTCCCTGAACCTTGGTATCAGCTCTAACTCGGACGGGTCCACGCCGCGAAGTAGGGCTAAGTATACTGACACGTAATCCCCGAACATAACAGCGGTAAGCAGTCGTTCTAGCCGATTCCCCCCTAACCCCTCAAACTCGAGAACACGTAATTCAAGTTCCGTCAGTAAGCCGTACAGTTTTTCTCGGGTTCTCCGTTGCTGGTCGCCCTCGTCTTGGTCACGGAGGAAAATTGGCTGCGGCTGCGAGAGTTTGCTGGTCATCTTCAAACCCTCAATATCGTCGTGGTATGCTTCGGGCAACGTGTAATAGATCGCCGGCATTTTGCTATTTTCATTAAGCTCGTTCTTGAATCGGCGTAGTACGCTTCCAGCCTCTTCACTGCCAAAGAGCAAAGGTAACTTGCCTTGGAGCCCCCTCGCCATCTGCTTAGCCTTGTTTTCAGCCAAGGAAACATTCGGTCCAATTTCGCGTATCTGAGCTTGAAGCTTTTCTGACGCGCCTCGAAGGAGGTTTGTCGGTTCTGGAATCACCTCTGCTAAGCCCATCACGAAAAGTGTCGCGGCCAAGAGTTCCGGAAGAGCAACCCTAGGAAGTAGTCCCCCGGAAACCTTCAGGTAGCCTATTTTGTTGCTTATTGATTCGGAGATGAGCCTGCCTCCGGAACTAACCGTTATCACTTTAGCGCCACTCCGTAGGGCCTGGTCAAACAGGGAAATAGTCTCCTTCGTCTCGCCCGAGTAGCTGATTGCAACAAACAATGTGTGCTCTCCAACATATGCAGGAAGTTCCAAGGCCCTACAAACTGAAACCGGTACATCGCCGGCGCTTCTCAGATAGTCGGAAACGATGTCGCCAATTATCCCCGACCCCCCAACCCCTCCGAAGACAACGTTTCGAGGCCTTTCAAAGCGCCCCCCACAAGTTGCCGTCGCATCGATGGGAGGGTGGAGACGCGTAGGGGTCTTCTCCATGACTGAGAGCATGTGAGAGCGGTCAATGTCACTAATTGCGGAGGTATTGTCTAGGTTCATGCCGGCCAGCATGAGAGAATGCGGTCTAGTGCAATAAGATTCATCTTCCACACGGTGCCACCCCTCCACAGAGAGAAAATGACCTCTGCCGTAAAGGGCCCTAGCCTAAGCGTGGCGATTCCAGCATCCTTGGTCGCTAACACTCCACACCTACGAGAGAAAACAGCCAAATTGGGAACAGTTGCACGAGCCTGCGCGATTTTTGGAGTCCGTGAAGTCATACTCTATCCCGATGACCTGCGGCGTGACCGACCCGAAGACATGCAGCTTTGCGCAGAGCTATTGAGTTTTATCGAGACGCCCCAATACCTCCGGAAGAGACTCTTCAAGCTCAGCCCCGCACTCAAATTCGCTGGAATTCTACCCCCGCTGCAAATTCCGTCCCATGATGTTCCTCGCTCGATTCGAGATTGCAGGCAGGGCGACCTCCGAGAGGGCGTCGTGGTCGCCCAACGCGGGGAAACCTTAGCTGTGGATGTCGGACTTGAGCGCACGCTAGAATGTCGCGGACAAATTTCAGTCGGAACGAGAATCACAGTTCGGCTATCCACTATCGAAATGAGTTTGATTGGTGAAATCGTTGACCCATCCAAGATAAGCATATATTGGGGCTACCGGGTTAGACAGCCGAAATTCAGCTTAGGAACCCTGCTCAAAAAGGAGAGATTTGATCTAAGAATCGGGACGTCCCGATACGGAACCAGCATACTGGATGTTTGGTCGCAAATAAGCAGTTCAATGAGAAGTGTGGGTTCGATTTTGGTTACCTTTGGATCACCGAGGTTGGGGCTCACTGAGATTCTGAGCCAAGAAGGCAGGGCTCCGGGGGATGCTTTCGATTTCTTCATCAATACCGTTCCGGCTCAAAACGTAGCGACGGTGCGGACCGAGGAAGCGATCCTCATTTCCTTGGCGCTTTTGAACACGATGAAGCTAGGGTGAAAAAAATTGGCGAAGACTGTTAGTGTTTATGACACTGAAGGAAAGTCAGTCGGGAAAGTTGCAGTCCCAGACTTCTTCGAGTCACCACTCCGTGCCGACCTGATCAGGCGAGCGGTCGTAGCGCTTCAGAGCGCTGCCTTCCAACCACAAGGACGAGACCCAATGGCTGGGAAGCGAACCACCGCAGAGTCCTACGGCGTAGGCCGTGGCATGTCCCGTATCCCAAGGGTCAAGGGTGAAAGGTACTCGAGAGGCGGCCAAGCAGGCTTCGCGGCGGGAACCGTGAAGGGCAGACTTACTTTTCCGCCAACCTCAGCGCACTATAGTGCTAAGGGAATCAACAGGAAGGAACTCAGGTTAGCCTTTCGTTCTGCAGTGGCGGCGACATCATCGAAAGAACTAGTCAAAGCAAGGGGACACAGAATCACCTCAGACCTAGACCTACCCCTTGTAGTTTCGGACGACGCTGAAAAGATTACAACAAGTTCTGGCGCAGAGAAGATCCTGAGAAACCTCGGCCTCTGGGAAGACGTGGAACATGCAGCCCATCGAAAGGCTCGCAGCGGCAAAGGCAGCGTTCGCGGTCGACCCTACAAGCATCCGGTCAGCGCGTTGGTTGTAGTTGCAAAAAGGCAGGGTGCCGAGAAAGCCTTCAGGAACTTCACCGGAGTCAAAGTTGTCGATGTTCAAAGCCTGAACGTTAGCGACCTTGCCCCAGGCACACACCCCGGCCGACTCACGATCTGGACACAGTCAGCTCTCAAAGGACTGGGTTCCCGACTTGGAGGGAGCTGAAAATGGCCAAGCTCGCTACTAGTGAAATTGTGAAATACCCTCTGCTATCCGAGGATGCAGTGACGCTCCTAGAGGCAGAAAACAAAATCACCTTCGTCGTTGACATCAGATCTGACAAACACGACATCAAGAGGGCCATTCAAGAACTGTACGAGGTACGGGTTCAAGATGTGAATACCATGATAACGCCGGAAGGCGAGAAGAAAGCGTTCGTTAAGCTAACGCCGGACTTCAAGGCCTCGGACCTCGCAGTGCGACTCGGAATACTGTAGGTGCTCTTGCTGGAATCCAGCTCGGGGCGGCAACGTTAATTAGAACATTGTAGAACGGAAGAAGCGTGTGTTAGAGTTTGCCGCGTGAATTCTCATACAGAGGTCACACAATCGACGATTTGCAGCAGATGTCCATGGACGAATTCATTAGGATACTACCCGCGAGGCAAAGAAGGTCGTTGACGAGAGGCCTAACGGCAGATCAGCGAATCCTGATGGAACTCATCCGGAACTACAGTAGAAAGAAAGGAAAAGACGCAAAACCCATCAAGACGCATTGCAGGGACATGGTCATCATACCGGAAATGGTGGGGCTATCCATACTAGTCCACAGCGGAAAAGAATTCACATCACTTGACATCAAACCAGAAATGATCGGCCACTACATCGGCGAATTCATCATAACAAACAAAAAAGTCGTACACGGAACACCAGGCATCGGGGCATCACGCAGCTCAATGTACGTTCCTCTCAAGTAGCAGAACTGTTCCCGGAACCACACTTTCGCTCAACTCTCGCAATTATCTAACTCCCGCCTTACTACTCTAGCTACGTTGCGCTTCAAATCGGAAGAGAATCGGCTCCAAACTCCTCAAACTTCAACCCATCCACCGAGGGACGGTGAGATCGCGATCATAGGCTCTTAACGGAGTTCCTGCCTTGGGACGTTTAGGTCGTTACCGGCGTTGGTCTATTCGTGTTTCAAGTCTGACTTTGGCGCATGTTACACGTCTCGCGTTGAGTGAAGGATGGGAGATCAGTGACCTCACGAGGGCGCTGGTCGTTTTTGCCGCAACGGCTACTTGGCTTGCTTTAGAGAACCAGAAGAACGTGGACATACTGAGAGCAATAGGGGCTCTCGGCCGTATGCGTAACGCCCTAAGCAAACGTATTCCAGGTTCGGTGCAAAAACGACCATACCCTCTTGCTAGGGATTCCCAAGACACGGCTGTTATGACCCTCATCCTACCGGCGGACATCGCAGAATTGCTTGAATCCTTTGCAGCGGCCAAGATAATATCGAAAAACGATTTGTGCGGGACTCTTCTCACGAAAGGCCTGATCATGTACCTGACCGCGAAGCAGAGGCTTCTTCAAGCGCTTCAAAATCAACGGCGGCGGGCGGAGGAGCCATCGGCGGCCAGGTGAACGTGAATGTAGTACCCGGGTACTACATTCGCATTGTTCCCTGAACACTTGCATGCCATTGGAGTAGCTGCGCCTTCAGTTACCAGAGTGTACGTCTTCGAAAACTGAGGAACTACCCCACGATGACGTATCAGAAAAAAACGAGTGCGTTCAGAGAGTCGGAGTCGTTCTCAGGATCTAATTGCGTTTTCTGGCCAATAGAAAGAATGGCAATGCCACGACGACCCCGATTAGCAGGGAGGTCAAGATTACTTGGTAGGAGGGTTGCGTCGGGCGAACTTGGTTGCCCATGGTGTGTTGGGCTTCGAGAGGCTGGCTGACAAGATTCGGCTCAGGGGAGCGCGCGCCCAGATTAGACGGATTAAACGGAACGTAGACTATTCCTAAGCCCAGTAGTATGCCGAGAACGGCTGCCAACCACAGTTTACTCATTGACTTGGTCGGCTCCCTTGACTCTTCAAGCGGGTTAAGTCTACATTTTCGAACAGCAGTCACCTCGTCTAGACGACACGCTCCTTCCACATCCTGGCACACTCGTACCACGAAACGGCGGCTCCGACAGATCCAAAGGCAAGCCCCGCAGGTTCAATGCTACTGTTCTGAAGCGCGGTGGCGATGGCGTAGACAACGGTTGCCGTTGTGAGGAAGATTGCGTAGAAGAGGTACCGAGGCAAGATGAGATGTCCAACCTTCAAGAACATCTTTAGCGTTCCCACGGGTACCTGTTCTTTCAGGAAATACTGCCCCATAGCATCTTTCTCAGTCACCCCGAGTCCCCGTAATTTCTCCAGATGGTACAGGGCGGTACTTGGACTCGACATTGAAAGCGCCCTCTGAGTCTCGCGCACTCCCACCGGTTTCGTGTTTCTGAATAGGTACCAATACACTCTCAAAGTCGTCCCGTGGATTTCGCTTTCATTTCCTGAATCGGTCGCGGGAGTTTCCATGTAAACCCAGAGTCAACAACATACCGCGTCATACATAGAATTTGCCTGAGGAATCGCGAGGGGTGGCGGGCTGGCATCGAAAGTGTGAAAAACATGGGTGTCTGGATTATGGGGCATGACTAACTGTCCATATTGTGAATCAACCGTTAGCGAGAATGCTTTCTTTTGTCACAGGTGCGGCACAAGGTTGCCAGCCTCCTACCCGCCCTCGGCATACGGCTATGGTTCAATAGACGTAGTTCAACAAGGCTTGGGTCTACTTTCACGCCTTTGGTTCTCGCTCACTCAAGAAGAAAGAGCAATGGTGATCAGTCTACTCCCATACGCCTTCCAAGGCCACCCCGCGGCCATTCAACGCCTCAGACAGTGGGTAGCGGATCGCTCAAGATATGATCGACCTTACACGTGAGGAAAGGTAAGGCAACGGGACCGGGTCTCTTTCTATCAAAGAGACAATACGGCTTGCCGAGTTCAGCGTCTTCGGCGATGAAAACTAGTTAGCGCGTTTAACGTCGAACGACGTCACGCAAGATCTCAGGGCTAAACAACGTTTTTTAGGGTTACTGTGCACATGCGGGCCTCACGGTGCAAAATCAATGCCGAATTGGGGATACTCGGTCAAGGAGTTCGACCCAGACCGAGCTGTTCGGTGCTCTGGTAGAGAGTTGGATATTTCCCCAAAGGCAGCAACGGAGATTTGCCGGAAGCTTCGTGGGATGAGGTTAGATTCGGCGAAGGAGCTTCTGGAGGCTGTCACGAAGAAGAAGCGTGCGATCGCCTTCAGGCGTTACCATAAGGAAGTTCCTCATAGAAGCCTCGACGAAGGCTGGTATGCTGGCCGTTACCCCGTGAAGGCCGCAAAGTCATTCCTCTTTCTTCTAGAGGAATTGGAGGCGAACGCCGAATACAAGGGTCTAGACGTGGACCGCTTAAGAATCGTGCACGCAGCCTCTCAAAGAGGCGTCAAGACCCAGCGGTACATATCAAGGGCCATGGGAAGAGCCACGCCTTACCTGAATACGCTCGTACATGTCGAGCTAATGGGATACGAGGTGGCCGAGTAACTTGCCCATTCACAAGTATTTCGTGAAGGAAAACGCCCGCAGGGTCGAAATTGACGAGTACCTCTCCCAAGAACTGAAGCGGGCCGGTTACAGCAGGCTTGAAATGACCAAGACCCCGCTAGGCACGAGGATTGTCGTTTACGCAGCGAAACCAGGGCTTGTGATAGGCAGGCGTGGCCAAAGCATACGGGACTTGACACAGATTCTGGAGCAGCGTTTTGGCATTGAAAACCCACAGATTTCAGTTGCCACGATAGACGCGCCTGAACTTGACCCGAAGGTAGTTGCTTCCCAGATTGCAATGGCGCTCCAACGCGGCATTCATTTCAGGCGTGCAGCGTACTGGGCGCTTCAACGGACAATAGAAGCTGGCGCCCTTGGTGTCGAGATAGCAATTCGGGGGAAACTGACAACCGACAGGGCCCGCTATGAGAAATACCGGTCGGGCTACTTACCCTCCGTCGGTGAAGCAATCAGCAAGATAGTGCGGACTGCTGTTGTCGATACCCAGCTGAAGCAAGGACTGTTCGGAATATCGGTCAGACTCATGCCTCCAAACGTTTCATTGCCAGACAGGCCAGTAATCAAGGAGGTAGGTGAAGCCCCACCGATACCGAAACCGGTAATCCAAGAAGTTGTGGCAGAAGCTGGAACAGTTCAAGAGGTGGCCGAGAGTGCCGATTCTAAGAAAGCGTGAGATCAGACAGCTACTCCCGGAAGAACGCGGCAAGAAGTTAGCTGAATTGCGAACGGAGCTCGCAAAGATGCGCACGAACGTGAAATCTGGAGGCACCGTGGAGAATGTCGGCAGAATCCGCGAACTGAAACGAACAATAGCACGCATACTTACCATTTCGGCCGAAAAGGTTCCGCCGGAGGCGCCCAAGGCATGAGTGAGATTACGCCGCAGAAGATACTCCGCCATGAATTAATCGGCCTGACTGTGAGAGTCGTGAGCGCAAGAAACTCGTCGATCAAGGGAATTCGCGGCGTAGTAGTCGATGAGACAAGGAACATGTTAACGATAAACGCTGGGAGAGGGAGAGTTATGGTTCCGAAGAATGTTGCTACGTTTCGATTCAATCTCCCTAGCGGCGTCCGCGTAGATGTAGATGGAGATCGTTTGGTTGGTAGGCCGGAGAATCGGTTGAAAACGAAAGTGAGGCGATGGTAATGTCTGACATGGGAATTGGTGCGAAAGCGCCCAAGAAATCTTGCGACGACCGTAACTGCCCCTTCCACGGTCAGCTGTCCGTGAGACGGAAATTCTTGGATGGGAAGGTTGTAAGCACCAAAATGACTAAAACGGTTACTGTTGAGAGGGATTACTTGAATTACCTACCGAAGTACACTCGGTATGAGAAACGTAGAAGTCGTATTATGGCACACAGCCCTCCATGCCTGGAAGTTCACGAGGGCGATCGCGTTAAGATCGCGGAGTGCCGCCCTATTAGTAAGGAAGTCGCCTTCGTGGTTGTCGAGAAACTGACTGGGCTAACATGAAGTGGCGTTTCAGTCTTCGCAACGTAACCTTAATTTGTTTCAGGCGCGTTCTGCAGCGCCTTACGTGAGAGCAAAATGCCCGCCCCTAAAACTCGTGCTGTCAGTGCGAAGGGCATGGTAGAGTACCGGCCGCACGTTGCACGAGGATTACCCAATGGTTGCAGAATCAACTGCGCCGATAATACGGGGGCGAAGGAACTCAAGGTCATACAGGTTTTTGGTTACCACAGTCGCCTGAGACGCGTCCCATCAGCCTGCGTTGGCGATATGGTCATGGTCTCCGTTTCCAAGGGGACACCCGACCTTAGGCGGCAGATGTTTCCGGCTGTCATTGTTCGGCAAGTGAGGCTCTTCCACCGTCCGGACGGAACTAGGCTCTCCTTCCACGATAACGCTGCCGTTATCATGACCCCCGAAGGGGAATTGAAAGGGACCGAAATTCGCGGGCCTGTGGCAAGGGAAGCTGCCGAGCGTTGGCCAAGGGTATCTAACCTCGCTAGTATTATCATCTGAAAGTGAAGCCAATGCATCTGGTAACGGGAAAGCCCTCGAAGCAGCGCAAGATGATTTACGAGGCCCCCTCACATCGGCTAAGAAAATTCTTAACCGCTCCTCTTTCGGAAGAGCTTCGGAAGAGTCAGGAAAGGCGCTCTTATCCGGTCAGGAAGGGTGACACAGTGAAAATTCTGAGGGGCGACTTTGCTGGCATTGAAGGAAAAATAAACGACATCGACACGCGCAGGCAGCGATTATTCGTTGAAGGCGTGCAGAGAGAAAAGACTTCAGGGACAACCGCAAACGTTTCTGTAAACAGTTCGAAAGTAATGATCACAAAGCTGAACCTCGACGATAAATGGCGAGGAGAGTCCGTCAAACTGTCTCGCTCTAAACCGGCTACCGCAGAGGCAGGGGCCTGAGCATGGGACATAAAGGCGGCCTAGGGCACCTCAAACGGCTAGCTTCTCCCAGCTTCTGGCCAGTGCACCGCAAGGAATCAACATGGGTCCCGAAGCCAGACCCGGGCGCGCACGGCACTTCGCATTGTTTGCCATTAGAGCTGGCGATCCGCGATGAATTGGCCCTAGGTAAGAACCGAAGGGAAGTTAGCAGCATTTTGGCCGGAGGAAAGGTGAGGGTGGACGGGAGACCTAGGCACGCTAGAAATTACCCGATTGGTTTGATGGATGTTGTTGAATTCACCGACGCGAATGCTGCTTACAGGGTCCTTCCCGTAGAGGGCAAAGGGCTCTCCCTCGTGAAGATAACAAAAGAAGAAGCGAAGTTCAAACTCTGCAAGGTCCTTCGCAAGGGGGTAGCCCCAGGCGGCCGCCTGCATTACGGAACGCATGATGGCCGTACCATAACACCAACAGAGGGCGAAACTGCCGATTACTCAACGAATGATACATTGCGGATAAGCATACCAACCCAACGCGTTCTGAACCAAATAAGATGCGAGAAGGGCAACTTTGCAGTTGTCATAGCGGGCCGTAACTTAGGTAGAAGCGGAAAGATCGTGGAGCTTCAGCCCGGAACCGCAACGAGGCCAGCAATGGTGACCCTTGAAGACGCTACGGGCAACAAGTTTGATACCATGCTCGACTACACATTTGTTGTAGGAACAGACAAACCCGCGATTAAACTGGAGGCCTAGAAAGTGCAAACGGTTACCGAAACATTGCCCGAGAACCCCATGCGGGAGGTCAAACTAGCGAAGGTCGTAGTGCACATAGGCGTCGGCAAGTCTGGCGAAATGCTAGAGAAGGCAAAGAAAGTCCTTCAAGAAATCACCGGCCAGAAACCATGCACTAAACCGGCCAAAATGACCATCAAAGAATTCGGTACTCGCCAAGGCGAACCCATCGCTTGCATGACGACACTCAGGGGGGAGAAGGCCGCGACTTTTCTGAAGCGATGCCTTGATGCCGTGGGGAATGCTTTGAAGAGGTCGAGTTTCGATGAAAACGGGAATTTCGCATTCGGAATCAAGGAACACATCGAGATTCCTGGAACCAAATATGTTCCCGAGCTTGGCATCTTCGGGATGGATGTTATGGGCACCCTTGAAAGGCCCGGATTCAGAATTAAGAGAAAGAGAATAAGGCCAGCCGCTGTCGGAAAATCACATCGAGTCTCCAAAGATGACGCCATTAATTTCATGACAGCAAAGTTCGGTGTTCAAATCCGGGAGGCTTAGGCTACATGGCGAAACTGAAACCGAAGAAGGTCAGAAAATACGGTAAGGGCAGCCGGCCCTGTAGAAGGTGCGGCCAGTACGGCCCTGTGATTCGCAAGTATGACCTCTACCTGTGCCGGCAATGCTTCCGTGAAGTCGCCCCGAGCTTAGGATTCAAGAAATACATGTAGGATTGGAAATCATGGTGCTCGTCGAGCTAGCGCAAAGATCATTGGCCATCCCAGAAGGGATACAACTTAGCGTGGACGGAAGGAGAATCAAGGTGGTCGGACCGAAAGGAACGCTCGAAGAAGATTTCTCACACCTGCCCGTACAATTCGCCTTGGAGGGCAAATCCCTCCGAGTATACAGCCCATGGGCTCGAAAACGTGAGGTCGCGCTGGTCGGCACGGCCCTAGCCCACGTCCGTAACATGGTTCGCGGCGTAAACTCAGGATTTACTTACAAACTTAAGCTCGTCTACGCTCACTTCCCAATAACCGTCAAAGTCATCGAGAAGGAAAAGAAGCTCACCATCGACAACTTCACAGGTGAGAAGACACCACGAAACGCGAAGATCGTCGGGGCAGCTAAGGTCAAGATTGCGGGAGACGAAATTCACGTTCAAGGAAACAGCCTAGGCGACGTAAGCCAAACAGCCGCCAATATCCAATACGCAACAAAAATTCGAGACAAGGACCAGCGTGTATTCCTAGACGGCATTTACATATTCGAGAAGTCGGAGGGCATGTAACTTGTCCTATCGCAGGCCGCGGTTTGTTCGCGAAGAAAGCTGGCGCTACAAGAGGCTCAAAGAGGCCTGGCGCGCCCCACACGGCAAGACGAGTCGAGTCAGGCGCAGCAAGAAAGGCTGGCCAGCGGTCGTTAAGATAGGTTACTCCAGGCCGCGGGCCACAAGAGGCCTTCACCCATCAGGTTTCAAAGCGGTCACAATCTGGCGGCCTATAGATCTGCAGGCCCTGGACCCTAAGCTTCACGTGGGAATGATAGCCCATACAGTAGGCGAGAACAAACGCGTCCAAATCCTCGACGAAGCAAAGAAGGCGAACATCCGGATCCTTAATCCCGGCTTGAAGAGGCCAGCGGCGCCTTTGGTACCCACAGAACCCACCCCTACTGAGCCGACTCCTGAAACGGGAGAAGAACAGAAAGGAACCACAGGGGAAAAAGGGAAAAAGGAACCTGAACCTGAACCTGAACCGGCAAAACGAGAACCCAAGAAGAGAACCAAGCCGAAAACCGCGGCAAAAAGGAAGAGTAAGAAATGAGCTGTGTTAGCCAGAAACGCCTAGCCGCCGACCTACTGAAAGTGGGAACCACACGAGTATGGGTCGACCCTGAAGACACCGACCGAGTATCCTCCGCAATAACTCGCGAAGAGATCAGGAAACTAATCCACGAAGGAAGCATCAAAAGGCTCCCCAAAGTTGGCATAAGCAGGGGGAGAAAACGAGTCAGACACCAAGAACTGTTAGCAGGCCGACACAAAGGGCCAGGAAGTACCAAGGGAAGCGCACACAACACCAAGAGAATTTGGATAGTTCGCATCCGGTCGATCAGGCGTAGGTTGCGAACTTTACGCGATAAGCGCTTCATGACGACGGAAGTCTACAGGAAACTGACCCTAATGGCAAAAGGCGGGTCCTTCAGAAGCGCCGCACACTTGGATGAATACATAGATACGCACAAACTCGCACGGAGACGCTGATATGCAAACAGCTCAAACCCAAAGGACCGAAGTAGGCTGGGTCCCCAAAACCAAGGTTGGCAAAATGGTTCAGAGCGGACAGATAGTCTCCTTGGAGGAAATCTTCACGCAAGGATTGAAGATAAAGGAACCAGAAATCGTCGATGTCCTCCTACCCGGCCTTAGGCAGGAGGTACTCGGAATAGGGTTCGTCCAAAAACAAACCGATGCAGGCGAGAAATCACGGTTCAAAGCAATAGTCGCCGTCGGAAACGGAACTGGGTTCCTCGGCGTCGGAGGCGGCAAGGCTAGACAGGTGAGAAGTGCCATCGACAAGGCCACCCTAGCTGCAAAGCTCGACGTTGTCCCAATTCGCAGGGGCTGCGGCAGTTGGGAATGCGGTTGCGGTCAACCACACTCAGTCCCATTCAAAGTTCGAGGAAAGTGCGGTAGCGTTGCCATCGAAATCATCCCAGGCCCACGAGGACTGGGTCTAGTCGGCGGAGAAACACCAAAGACCGTTCTGACATTGGCAGGGGTCAAAGACTGCTGGACCCGAAGCTTCGGCTCAACCAGCACACTCGGGTCGATGGCGTATGCCGTGTACGAGGCGCTGCGCAGCACATATCGAATTGTGACGCCGCAAGACTGGGTCGCTTAAAGAGCTTTCAGTCCCCTCGTAAAGCCGCGCTACTTTGCTTTGTCTGTCCAGGACTACAGCGTCAATGCTAACCATTTCGAAGGTTCAAAATGGGATAGCGAAGTTGAGTATCGCGATTAGATTATGTGCAGTTCCTTCCCGATTTTTTCAAAGGCGCCTACGGCGAAGTCTAGGTCTTGCCTAGTGAGCGCAGCGTTCATGATGGTTCTTATCCGCGCCTTGTCCCGCGCTACCATGGGAAAGACAATTGGGAGAGCGAAAAGGCCTTCTTCGTAGAGCCGGGAACTCAATCTCTTGGCGACGCCACTTTCACCGACTATGACAGGTGTGATGGGGGTTGTGCTGTTTCCTATGTTGAACCCTAGGTCTTTCATAGCCTTCTTGAAATACCGCGTGTTATCCCACAAGTTCCGCACATGCTGAGGCTCAGTTTCAAGAACATCAATGGCCGCTATGCAAGCAGCGGCAACCCCAGGCGGATGCGATCCGCTAAGGAGCCATGTCCTCGACTTGTTGTAGGCAAAGTTGGCCAAATCCTTCGAACCAGAAACATGTCCGCCAACTACTCCGAAGGCCTTGGAGAAAGTTCCCATCTCGACATGCACTTTGTCGCGATCAAGCTTGAAGTGGGAGACAATCCCTCTTCCTCCTTCACCCAAGACACCCTCGCCGTGGGCGTCGTCCACAAAGACCATAGCACCATGTTCTGCACCAACTTTGGCCACCCTATCTAGCGGCGCAACATCGCCGTCCATTGAAAAGACACCGTCCGTGATTATCAGGATCCGTCCATACGGGGGGTCATGTTTTTCCGCCTCACCCAAAACACGTTGAAGGTCTTCCGTATTGGAGTGTTTGTAGACTCCTCTCTCCGCGTGCGCCAGTCTGACGCCATCAATTATGCTGCCATGATTCAGTTCGTCGCTTATTATCAGGTCGCCTTTGCCGGCAAGCTGCGGAATCAGGCCAGCGTTAGCCGCAAAGCCTGTTTGATAAACAAGAGATGCCTCGGCATGCTTGAACTTCGCCAGCCGCCTCTCCAGTTCCATGTGAAGATCCATGTTTCCCGCTATGGGGCGAACAGAACCAGATCCTGCACCATGACTTTGAACTGCTTTTATCGCAGCTTCTTTCAATTTTGGATGGTTGCTGAACCCCAAGTAGTTATTAGAGCAGAACATCAGAACCTTCTTGCCGTCGACCGTGCACCATGGCGTGCTAGGCCCTTGCAAGACACGTAGTTTCCAGTCAAGCTCGTTTCGAACTAGTTCGTCATACTCTTGCCGCAAGAATGAAGTTGGGTTTCGCATTCTACATACCTCTCCGCATTAGCCGTCGGATGTCGCTCAATTCTTATTACCCTAACCTTCCAGTATCATATTTCTCAGTGAGCTTGCCTATCATGTCCTTTGTCATGGTGGGCAAATCGTAGGAAGGCTTCCAGCCCCACTCTTCGCGGGCAACACTATCATCTATTGACATAGGCCATGAATCTGCAATCTTCTGCCTGAAGTCTGGCTTGTAGTCACACTTGAAGTCCGGGAATCGCTTCTTGATTTCCCCAGCTAACTCTCCCGCCGAGAAACTTATCGCCGTCAAATTGTAGCTTGTCCTACACTTTATCCTAGATGAATCGGCTTCCATCAAATCTAAAGTAGCTTTTATGCAGTCAGGCATATACATCATGGGTAGGACTGTATCTTCTCTCAGAAAGCACGTGTACTTTCTGCTCTTGATTGCCTCATAGAATATCGCGACAGCATAATCGGTTGTACCTCCACCCGGCGGCGTCTCGCTGCTTATTATGCCAGGATATCGGAGACTTCGCACGTCAACACCGAATCGAGTGTAGTAGTAGTTGCACAAAAGCTCACCAGCAACCTTGGTGACGCCGTAAATAGTGCTTGGGATTAGGGTGGTGTTTTGAGGCGTGTTGATGCGAGGCACTCCGGAGCCAAAGACCGCAATTGAGCTGGGCCAAAACACTCTGGCCAGCTTGTGTTCTCTCGCGATCTCCAAGACGTTATAGAGTCCATCCATGTTCACTTGCCAAGCGAGTTGCGGATTCTGTTCACCTGCCGCTGAGAGAAGCGAAGCGAGGTGATGTATCGTGTCAATCTCATATTTCTTCACAACTTTCACGATACTCTCCTTGTCTGAGGTATCGACGATTTCGTAGGGCCCGGACTTCAATGCCTCACTTGGCGCCCTCTTGTGGCCAGCGGCCACAACGTTGTCACGGCCATACCTATTTCGAAGCTCAATGGTCAATTCAGATCCTATCTGTCCAGTCGCGCCGGTGACAAGGACCCGATTCTTCTTGGACATGAGACAATCACGTGGTTGTTGAAGCGAACGTGCTCGGCCATCGGGATATAAGACGTGCCGCTCAATACTGCCGGTAGCAATCACCTCGGACCAATCAAAGCTGCCACTTTGAATTTCGCATGGTGGATTGCAGCGTCTTGGGGAGCGGCTCCGAGAACCATTGCGAGATCGTGTTGTGGGACGGTGAAGTCATTCCCGGAAACGTTTATCTTGGGCACTCCGGAACCTGACAGCTTCGCGTGGTCGTCTCCAACAGAAAACTAGTGAAGGCATTCCAGGTTGGCAACCAGACTAAGAAAAGGGCGGCACCTAAGGGCCTCCAGAACACACGGATGGGGCACCTCAGGCCAGCACAGGGGAACCGGCATGCAAGGAGGAGCCGGAAACGCAGGCCGATACCGGCATAAGAGATCACGCCTCATAAGAACCGGCGAATATTCACACATGCACTACGCCGGCAAGAAAGGCTTCACCTCCATCGCCAACATGAGGCCTGCTGGAAAAACGATCAACCTTTGGCAACTATCAGAATTGGCTGACAAGTTAACCGCTGAGAAGAAAGCCGAGAAGGCAGGCGAGAAGGTTATTGTGGATTTGAAGCAACTCGGCTTCAGTAAGCTCCTCGGCACGGGTTCAATTTCGCGAGCCGTCCAAGTAAAGGTGGATAAGTGTTCTGAGGGGGCCCGTAAGAAGATAGAGGACGCCGGCGGAGAAGCGGTCCTCAGAGCTCAACCTACTCCAACTGCCCCCGCTAAGTGACGTTGAATGGTCCGTTTCATCGAACTTTTCAAGCCTATAGCGAGATTCTTCCCAGACATCAAGTCGGCCGATCGGAAAGTCGCCTTCAATGAGAAGGTATTCTGGACCGCCATTGCGCTCATAATCTACTTCGTAATGTCCCAAACGCCGCTTTACGGAATAGGTACGGCAGGGCTCAACGACCCGCTAGGCTCTCTCCGGGTCATATTCGCATCAAACCGGGGGACCTTGATGGAGTTGGGAATTGGCCCCATCGTGACCGCCGGTTTAATTCTGCAGGTTCTGGCCGGGTCGAAAATGGTGAACATAGACATGTCCAATCCAGAAGACCGGTCGCTGTTCACGAGTGCCAGCAAGATTCTCTCCGTAGTCATGACCATCTTCGAGGCATCAGCCTACATAATCGGCGGCACATACGGAGCGCTGCAAGTAACAACGGAAATCGTAATAATGTTGCAACTGGTCGCCGCAGGGATTATTGTGCTACTCCTAGACGAGATGCTTCAGAAAGGCTGGGGGTTGGGAAGCGGAATCAGCCTGTTCATCGCTGCTGGTGTTGCCTCTTCGATATGGTGGGACTCAGTGGCGCCAATGGGGCCCATGGCTGACGGGAAATACCTGGGCGCCCTCGTAGCATTCGCCGAAGGCGTTCTTAGCAGGCAGGGCATTTTGAGCGTCCTCTCCCGTACGGGAGGCCTGCCAGACATGGTGGCGTTTATCACGACGCTCGGCGTCTTCGCAATAATCATCTACTTCAACGGCATGCGCGTGGAGATTCCAGTATCGTACGCTAGGTACAGAGGTTTCCGCGGAAAATTCCCATTGAAGCTCTTCTACGTGTCGAACATACCCGTGATCTTTGCAGCCGCGCTGTTTGGCAACATCTACTTCATCGCGCAGTTACTCTGGCAAAGATACAACAGTACAAACACCAATTTCTGGTTCAACCTGATCGGCACGTTCACGACGCAGGGCACTCAGTACCAACCTTCAGGCGGGCTGGTTTACTATGTGGTGCCGCCACGGAGCCTACAATTGGCGATGGCCGACCCGCTGCGAGCGCTCGTGTATGCAGTCCTCCTGATCCTCGGCTGTGTCTTCTTTGCCGTAACTTGGGTTGAAGTCGGTGGGATGGATGCGAGAACTGTTGCCAAGCAGCTTCTGGATTCTGGCATGCAAATTGAAGGGTTTAGGCGGTCTGAGGTCCCCATAAGGCAGATGCTTGACCGCTATATCCCGACCGTCACAATTCTCGGGGCGATACTGATTGGAACCATAGCTGCAGGTGCAGACTTCCTAGGCGCCTTTGGCTCCGGTACGGGGATACTTCTCACTGTTGGTATCATCGAGCAGTATTACCAAATCTTCGTACAGGAACGGATCACTGAACTCTATCCCGCTGCCAGAGGTTTCCTGGGTGAGTAGGAACTGTCCCGAACGGTCGTAGTGACCGGTATACCCGGGGTGGGGAAGACTACTGTACTCAACGAATTGCAAGACCTCGCTAGGCAAAACAAGTTCAACCTCACCGTCCTCAACTACGGAACAATCATGAACGAAATCATGCGAGAGCTTGGCAAAGACCTTCACCGCGACAAGATGAGGGAGCAGAGCATCGAAGACCAGAAGAAGGTTCAGGAACTTGCCGCGAGCGAAATTGCCAACCGAGCGGGACAAGGCACCATCGTCGTAGATACCCACATGTTCGTTCGAACCGTTTCCGGAATGTGGGCTGGGCTCCCACAACATGTTCTGGAGAAACTCAACCCACGGCTCCTCGTCCTTGTGGAAGCAAACCCAGAACAAATAGCCGCTAGACGCACGGGCGATTCGAGTAGAATGCGGGAGAAGGTGGTGGCTGAAGAAATCGCATTCGACCTGGAGTGGTCCCGCGCGACGGCTGCCGCTTCCGCGGTCGTGACGGGGTCACCTGTTAAGGTTATAAGAAATGAAGAAGGTAGGCAGAAGCAAGCGGCGCAGGAGCTGTTTCAGACGATTCGAAGCGTAATGGAGGCACAGGCTTGAGTTTCATAGATGATATAATCGCATGGGTTGCTGCCGCGATCCAACCATACAGTAACATACCCCAGTCCACCATGTTCACAATTGGAATCGCCCTAGCGCTCGGCCTGATGTCGTCGACTGCGGCGAAGCTTCTCGTCGACTACAATATGGTCAGGAACACCATGAAGGAAGTTTCGGCCTGGAGGAAAGAGATGGATCAGGCGAAGAAAGCTAAAGATGAGCAGACGCTTTCAAAACTCATGAAGAAAAGCCAAGCAATGATGAAGGCCCAATCGAGGGCAAGCATGGAACAAATGAAAGTCACCGCTGTAACATTTGTCCCATTCCTCCTCATATGGTACCTGATCAACCATGTCCTCGGAGGGCACGTGGTAGCGATCGCACCGTATCCCCTCCCAATCATCGGCACACAGCTAACCTTCTTCTACTGGTACTTCCTAAGTTCCTTCGCCGTGAACTTCCCGATCATGAGGCTGTTCGGCATAGGAATGAGTGAGTGAAAGCCAAATGCCTAGAAGATCTCTCCGAAACCGAAACGTGAAGCGGAAGACCCTGCAAGTTCCAGGCGGCAGGTCCACCATCCACTACCGAAGGAAGAAGTACTCCGGCGGTCGATGCGCGTCATGCGGCCTTCCCCTTGGTGGAGTTCCCTCAAGCTCCATAAGAGGCCTGACCAAATCCTCTCGTCGGCCGTCAAGGCCGTTCGCCGGCGTTCTATGCCACGCGTGCCTACGCGAAAAGGTTCGGCAAGGAACCAGAGTCGGGTAGGGCTTGCCGGGGCCAGTAATCACCGTGAGCGGCCCCCATGGAACAGGCAAGTCGACTTACGCAAAAGCCCTCGCGGAAGCTTTGGGGTTACGGTATGTTTGCGCAGGGGAATTATTCAGGGACCTGGCGAAGGAAAGACACCTATCCCTAGAAGCCTTCAGTAGCCTTGCCGCCAAAGACCCTACGATAGACAAGATGATTGACGACCGCACCAAAGCCGAAGCTAGGGAGGGCGGCCTAGTGATCGATGCGCAACTGGGCGCTTGGATGATTAATGGCCTCGCAGACGTAAAATTACTCATGGTCGCACCCGATGAAGTCCGGTTCAAGAGAATAGCTGACAGGGACGGCATATCGCTCGAGTCCGCTAAGAATGAAACAATAACCCGCGAAGAAATACAGAAAGAGCGCTACAAGAAATATTATGGAATCAACGTGGACGACCTAAGCATCTATGACCTTAAGATAGACACCAGCCTCCACTCAGTCGAACAGACTAAATCACTCGTTATCGCTGAAGTCCGAAAACTAGTCGCCAAGAAACGAACTTGAACAACCCCCCGCTGATGGGCTACGCTTATTTATTGCCCTCGAATCTACAGCGGCGAACAAACACCGGTGAAACATTATGCCAAGCATGGAAGTCGGCCGAATCTGCGTAAAACTCGTAGGTCGTGAAACCGGAAGAAAATGCGTAGTCGTGGATGTTGTCGACAAGAACTTCGTCTTGATCACGGGCCCTAAGTCGGTTACGGGCGTCAGGCGTAGGCGAACCAACGTTGACCATTTAGAGCCCACACCTGAAAGCGTTGAAGTGAAAAAAGGCGCACCAGATGACGAAGTCGAGAAAGCCTTAACCAAGGGCAAGAAAACAAAATTCATGAAAGAAGAACTCCTGCCGACAATGACAGCGGCAGCAAGCTAACCTCCCTACTTATCCAGTTCAGCATGCGCCATGCCGCACGCCTAACTGGGCGGACGGCTGATGTTCTTAGCTTTCTTTCGAATGTTACCCTCCTTAATAGCACCATAGGCGTAATAAGTTTCGAAGAGGTGAAATGTTTGCAGACCGTCATCCCTTGGTCGGTAACCCGAGAACTTGTAACGAAAGCCGACGATGAGACCGACCCGCGTTACGGCTTCAAGCCTGAAGAAAGGCCGATGCCCCTCCGAATCAAATATGGGCTCCTCAACATCGATAAGCCTGCTGGGCCATCGAGCCATGAAGTAGTTGCTTGGATTAAGCGCATGATGAAATTGTCACACGCCGGCCACGGTGGAACCTTAGAGGCGTAACAGTCGGGGTAATCCCAAGGTAACCGGCGTCCTTCCCGTAGCCCTAGAAGACGCCACGAAAATCGTTCAAGGCTTCCTCTACTCGGGGAAGGAATACGTTTGCATAATGCAAATTCACGCCGACATCCCCGAAGCAACCGTTCGCGAAGTTCTAGGCCAATTCGAGGGCGAGATTATCCAGAAACCACCGCTCAGAGCGTCCGTGAAGAGAGAACCGAGAAAACGGTTCATCTACAAACTCAACGTGCAAGAAATAGACGGGCGCACAGTCCTCTTCACCTGCTCCTGCCAAGCAGGCACCTACATGCGCAAATTATGCTCCGACGTCGGCGAAGTGTTCGGTTGCGGCGCCCACATGCGTGAGCTCAGGAGGACGCGCGCGGGACCGTTCAGCGAAAATGAGGGGATTGTCACCCTGCATGAATTGAGCGCGGCCCAATCCGATTTCGAGGCCGGCAACGAAGCCCCGCTGAAGGGGATAATCAAGCCTATGGAATTGGCACTCACTCCCCTTCCGCACATTGTAATTCGTGATTCTGCCGTTGACGCGGTCTGCCACGGAGCCGAATTAGCCCTGCCAGGGATACTGAAACTGGATTCTGCTATTGAACGCAACAAGTTTGTCGCGGTCTTCACGTTGAAAGGGGAAGGTGTCGCGCTAGCACGTGCCCTAATGACCTCCCGAGAAATGCTTGACCAGGAGAAAGGAGTGGCCGTTAAGACTGAGCGGGTCATCATGGAGCGAGGCACATACCCCGCCCTATGGAAACATTAGGATAGTCCGATCTTTTTTCGCATACGCTTGGGAATGGGGGGGCGGGTGGTGTAATTTTGTGGGGAGAACGTGCTACTTTGCCGGGTTTGTGATTAGTGGTGCGCACGCTTGGAGGTACCCCCAGGGGGGGTGACTCGGTTTTCCGAGTCTGACGGGGCTGGTTTCGCAGCTTTTCCTAGGCGGTTACTCTTCCGCGCCGAATAGTAGTGTATAACATATGTTCGACATCCTTTCGCTCCGCCAGCGCGTAGGTTGATTGTGCACTGTTTCTTCTTCGCACTGGAAGCCTGAACAGGCTTAAATTGAGCTTGGAATTGTGAACTCGTTTGGAGCCGGGGTTCCCGAGCCTGGTACGGGGCAGATGCACCTAAGCCTAAGCCTGGAATCAAAGGAACTGAAAGCCTGTGGTCCTCACGGGCCTCGAGGGTTCAAATCCCTCTCCCGGCGCCATAACTTTCGATTCAAGGCCATTTCCCCACAAGCAAGAATCAAATGCCGCTGGTGCTAGTGTGCAATATCCTCGGTTCTTCTTTCGTGTGGGAACGCGTGGGTCGAGCAAGGTAGATTCCCAGCAGGACGAACCCGCCTCCAAGCATAAGCGCAGGGCTAACTTGTTCGGCTAAGAAGATTATTCCCATAAATGGAGCGAGGATGGGGACTCCAAGTTGAACGAGCCCTCCTAGCGATGGAGCGATCTTCTTCACGGTTGCGTTCCAGACAATGTAGCTTAGAGCCGTGCTTAGCGTACCCATATACAACGCTAATCCTAGGTCCTGAAGCGAAATGTTTGTCGAAATCGATTGACCTGAAAGCGCGAGTGTCATCGAAGCAATAATTGCACCTGCTCCGAAAATCAGAAAGCTGTTGAATGTGTAGCTGAAGGTGATCTCGAACCTCTTGCCGTATGCAGAGTACAATCCCCATGACGTGCCTGTTGCAGCCATTAGTAATACACCAAGTAATGTTACTGAGCCTATTTTGCTGAAGGTTATGACTAGCACCCCGAGCAAACCTGACAATTGCCCCAGTAGTGAGCGGAGGGTCAACTCTTCCTTGTCTTCTATGATGGAATAGGCAAACATCGTTAACACGACGAATGTGTAAAAGACGAAAGTTCCCGCAGCGACCGGAATGAACAAATATCCATAGGAGATTGCGAACGCGTAAGCGCCTAGGAAGACTGCACCAGGCAGGTAAGAAAAACTTGGTTTGGCATGTCGAAAAGTTGATGGCCTGGTTGACGTTAGAATCATCAGCATAAAGAGTCCGCTGACAAACCTGATCACTGTCAGGAGGAACGGCGAAACACGACTTACTAAGACCAAGTATCTAGTTATGACACTGTTAGCCGCGAAACATGTCATGACGACTAATAACACCAACCAGACACGAAAGTCAAGCTTCAAGCCGTTTCCGCCCTAGCATCTTCCGAATTGATGGCGAGTATTAGATCCCCAAGAGCCTTTGAAAGCTCTTGGTGGCCGCACATTCTACAATCTAACGAATTGGCGTTGCAGCGACACCGGACCCTACGCAACAATTAAGTTTTAGCAGATTCTACAGATGTACTCGGCAGGAAGGAGCTAGCTGCCCTCCTTCACCTCGACGATCTCGTCCGCGACCATGCCGTGCGCCTCCTTGTGAACTGCTGCGGCAGCTTCCTTGTTGGGCGCCTCAATCATGCAGAACGCTTTGCCAGTCGACTCGTCGAACCAGTATTTCATATACTTCACACCATATTTTCCCTGAACTTGAAGATCCTTGGCATGCGCGGCCATTATCGCCTCTGCAGTTAACCCGTGAATCTTGTAGTGGATATCCATGTAAAGTGGCATTCTTTGCGGCCTTCTTGCAGCCTTATTCGATACGGACAGATTTATGTTTTGGCGTAACCTTCAGTTCACCGTGTTTTCGATTCATGGATTAGGAATATTGAGGCTTTGAACTAATGCACATCGCGCTCATCGAAGATTTGCTAAAGGGGCCACTGCCGCCTGGGTCGTCGCTCCTAGTCGAATACGACCCTACATCAGCTTGGTATCAGGCTTCGATCTGTATTGCCGCAGAGTGGTTGAAAGCTGGTGGAGTTGTTACTTATGGTGTTTCCACCCAACCCCCAGACAATATCCGTTCCCAGCTCGCACAACGCGGCCTTGATGTCAAGGATCTTGAGGCAAACGACAAGCTCAGGGTGTTTGATTGGTACACAGCGACGCTCGGCAGGAAATCAAACGAAAAGTACGCCTTCTATTCCTTGAAAGCAGCCGACCTAAGCGTCCTCCATTCAAAATATCTAATGGCCACTGAGGTAGGAGTCGATTCGAATCCTCCAGTCCCTTCACCCGACTGGTTGAGGATATTAGATGACGTCTCCTGTCTTGGGAGGATCAACGAAGAGAAGAGCTGGGTTGAATTTGTGAGGACCCGACTGATTCCTATCGCTTCTCTATGGAAATCTACGGGAATTGGGGGTATTATCAAGGGAATTCACAGTGATTGGGCCTACAAGAACCTGGAAGCTGCTTGTGATGGGGTGATTGATTTTAAGCTGGATGAGACCGCGGACGAGGCTAAGAGCATGATTCGGATCAGATCAATGCGAAATGCGGGATTTGATTCGCATTGGCATAAGCTCAAAGTGGCCGAGAACTTCGAAGTCACGTTGGAAAAGTGACGGATAGTTCTTCGGGTATAGTTCTAATCATACGCGCACATGCAAGTTGGGGCTGTTTTTGGTTTCACTTAGCAGGCGAGATATTCTGGTTCACTCGAAATAGGTTCGTTGGATCATACTTTCTCTCGATCTGCGACAGGCACTTGTAATCGTCGCGGTAAGTTGCCTCCACGCTTTGGCTTGGTGAGTCCGGTCGTTTCTGCCTACCAAGACTTATGACGATCCTGCGAATTCCCCAGGTGGGTTTCAATTGAACGCGTTGAGCACACTAATTATCGTAATTCTGCTTGGGTTGGCTAGTTTCTTCTACACGATGGCGGGCTTCGCGGGCGGGTCAACTTTCACCGCTATCCTGCTCCTAATCGGAATATCCGCCGGGCAGTCCGCTTTGGGCGGTTTACTCTTTAACGTAGTGTCTGCGTCTAGCTCGATTTTTCGTTGGCGAACTCACTTCTCACGAGGTTTCGCATGGTTCATTATTGGTTCGGTTCCGGCGGCTTTCCTTGCAGGACTGTTCGTCTTGCCCGAAGCTTTACTGAAAATTGTTATGGGTGTGGCTATTACTGCTGGTGGTGTGAGTTTGATTGTTATCACTTTTCCTTTGGGGCACATTGTTCTGAAGTGGCCGTTTAAGATTCTGATCGGTATAGTGATCGGAGCCGTTGCCGGGCTGACGGGGATTGGTGGCGGGGTCTATCTGGCTCCAGTGCTGATTTTAGGGGGTATGGCCAAGCCTAAGACGACCGCGGCTACGACGACGGTGTTTATTCTGCTCAATTCGCTTTCAGGCATAGTGGCGAGAATACCGCGCCTTGGGAGTTTGATCTTGTCGACTCCAGTGTTCCTCCTGAGTATCCCAGTTCTGTTCGTGTCGGCTCAGCTTGGAAGTCATTTTGGGTCAGAAAGGCTGAGTCAAATAAGCGTGAAGCGCACTATTGGCCTAGTCCTGATTTCGGTGGGAGCTTACCTCACCCTAAGCGCCTTCATTCATTAGCAACCGCGTTTTGACCGGCGACATCTAAGTTCGGTAGCGACTTGAAGGTGAAAACAGAAATTGGGCGACACTACCATGACGCCTGAAGACAATTGGTCGGTTCAAGAAAAGATACATCCAAAATAGAGTCTCGGCACCGAGATTTACCTCCAGAGCTTTTCAGAAAATGTGCCTACCAAGCGGTTGATTGGATCGCTGATTATCTTGAGAATATGAGCGGCTATCCAGTATTGTCCCGCACAAGGCCTGGTGAAATCAAATCATGCATTCCAAAGTCTCCGCCTGAACAGCCTGAGCCCTTCGAGGATGTGGTAAAGGATTTTCAAAAGGTCATTTTGCCAGGAATCACCCATTGGAACCATCCCCGATTCTTCGCCTATTTCTCCATCACCGGCTCCTACCCTGGAGTTATCGGAGAAATGTTGTCAAGTGCTTTGAATGTGAACGCCATGCTGTGGAAGACCTCTCCATCAGCCACTGAACTTGAGGAAGTCGTGTTAGATTGGCTGCGACAGATGGTTGGCCTTCCGCAACAGTTTGAGGGTGTGATCAATGATACCGCCTCGGCTGGAAGCCTGTGCGCTATGGCCGCAGCACGTGAGGCCATAGGTCTGCAAGTCCGCGAGAAAGGCCTGGCTGGCAGGAGTAGCCTTCCCCGACTCCGGGCATATTGCTCAGAGGAAGCGCATTCATCAATCGAAAAGGCGGCCATTGTACTATGCCTGGGCCAGGATGGTATTAGAAAGATTCCCACCGACGAAGTCTTCCGAATGGACATTCACGCGTTGGAAACGGCTGTTAAGTCCGACCTCGATGGAGGCATAAGGCCGGTTTGTGTCATCGCCACAATCGGAACTACTTCAACCACGAGCGTTGACCCGGTGAATGAAATTGCCCAGCTTTGCAAGAAATACGGGATCTGGCTCCACGTTGATGCGGCTTATGGAGGCGCCGCAGCCATCCTACCCGAAATGCGAACGCATTTTGTCGGCTGGGACAACGCCGACTCGATAATTATTAATCCTCACAAATGGCTGTTCACGCCGATCGATTGCAGTGTTCTCTATTGCAGGCGCCCCGAAACCCTCAAGCAGGCTTTCAGTTTGACTCCCGAATACCTTCGAACTGCAGAGGCGGGCGAAGCGAAGAATTTGATGGATTATGGTATCTCCTTGGGCCGCCGTTTTCGTGCACTCAAACTGTGGATGGTTATTCGCTCACTGGGGCGTCAAGGAATCGCCAACGCCATAAGAGAACACATTGCCTATGCCCATCGACTGGCGGAAAGGATTGAAACCCATCCGGACTTTCAGCTTTTGGCGCCGGTTCCCTTCAGCACGTTAGTCTTCCGGCTCTGCCCCAAGAATAAGAGTGGCTCAGACTCGGAAATTAATGGCCTCAACGAGAAGCTCTTGGAAGAAGTCAACAAAACAGGCCAAGTATTTCTCTCACACACCAAGCTCAGAGGGAAATTCGGAATTCGATTAGCGATTGGCAACCTGAAGACCACTTGGGAAGATGTATCGCTGGCCTGGGACGTGTTGCAGCAAAAGGCCGCAGAACTCACGAAGCCCTAACTCGAGCAAGACTAGCATGTTCGCTAAATGTTAAGTTAGGAATCCGCGCTTGTGGATCCAAGGAATCACTGCTTTCTAGTGAGCCGGGTTACTCCAATCCGGCAAGGTTTAATACAGTTCTGGCTCTCGCTACTTTGCAATCGGTGTAACTAGTATATGTCTAGAGAATTCCGGCAAATCCTCCGTGTCGCAGGCACCAACGTCGACGGCACGAAGAAGTTAGCTTACGGTCTTTTGCACATCAAGGGCGTTGGGCCAAGCTACGGCGTCGCAATAGTCCGGGCTGCCGAACTTAAGCCTGAGACGAGAATGGGCGAACTTTCTGAGAGCGACGTTCAGAAGCTAGAGGATGTAATGAAGGACCCAGCAAAGTATGGGCTACCATCCCGCCTCTTCAATAGAAGGAAGGGCCTCGAGAGTGGCCGCGACGTCCATTTGATAGGCGCTGATCTAGCGCTCAGCATCAAGAATGATGTTGATTTCATGACGGACATCAGAACCTGGAAGGGCGTAAGGCATTCGTTGGGCCTGAAGGTTCGAGGGCAACGAACAAGGACAACGGGCCGGAAAGGTAGAGCAGTAGGTGTAGCAAAGAAAGTTGTTATGGAAGCCGCGAGGGCAGCCGCCGCTGCTGAGAAGAAAGGGGAAGAGCCCAAGGAAGAGAAGAAGTAAGGCTGATAACAAATGGGCGATCCGAAGAGGCAACGAAAGACCTACGCAACGCCTAGGCACCCCTGGCGCACCGATCAACTCGAACTCGAACTTCACCTGATGGGCGAATACGGCCTTCGCAACAAGCGCGAACTCTGGCGATACAAAACCATGCTTTCAGAGGTCAGAGGCATCGCTAGGTCGTTGCTAGGGTCGACTGGTGAAGAGCGCGAACGCCTCGAACGCGAGTACCTCTCGAAGTTAAGCCGAAACGGTGTCCTATCCGAGTCGGCTAACATCGATGAAGTCCTGGACTTGGAGATTAGAGACCTCCTTGAGCGAAGGCTGCAGACCATGGTATTCAGGCGGGGGCTAGCAAAAACGGTCTTTCAAGCTCGACAGCTCGTATCGCACGGTCACATATCTGTAGCAGGAAAAATTGTTTCGGTCCCTGGATACATGGTGAAACGCGACGAGGAACAGAAGCTGAAGTATTTCTCTCATAGCCCGTTGTCGAAGGCTGATCATCCGCTTAGGAAAGTTATCACGGCTACGGCTGCAAGCCAGGCCGTAACTGAACCTGCCCCCAGCGCGTCCTAGCAGCAACCTATGTGTTAGGCTCGTCTCCTGAGAACAAGGAAGAGAACGAGAGCCGCAACGGTCAGGACTGCCGCCAAAGTGATCAGACCAACTGAGTAGGGACCGCTACCCAGGATTATTGGTATCGGCCCGATCAGGATAATTGCACCACCACTTACCCCGCCTCGGTTCGATAACGAACCGAAAGCCATCAACAACATGCCGATGAAGATCGCAGCGAACGCTATGAAAAACAACCACGTAGCCAAAGAAAATGGGGCCGGAGCCGAATAGTTCCCGGCGGCGGGCGTCAACTTCGCCGTGCAATCAGAACAGCGCCAGCTGGCTGGATCGATACAGTTGCCGCACACAGCCTCCCCACAAGCTTGGCATATGTGAGTCGCAGGCCGCATCCCACAATTAACACAGAGAGGGGCAGCCATACTGTTCACCGAGTCAGGAGCGAAGGAAGGAGCATAAAAACGAAGACGACGGCTATGAGAATTACTGCAATGACTACGAGAGCCTTGACTGAACCTCGGTCCGTCCCGAATATTATGGGAATCGGGCCAATAAGCAAAATTCCTGCTCCGCGAGCCTTCGCTCCGCGACTCCCCGCCCTGACCATGAGAAGAATCACTGCGACAAATGCTAGGACAAATCCAAAAATGACGAGGACGAAGCCAATCTCAGCGATAGAACTCTCGCTCATTGTATCGCGGCCTTAACTCAATTCGAAATCTCTCGCGAACATTAACTCTTCGACAACATTTTCGATTAACAGTGTTCGAAAAGTCGTAATAGTTTATAAACCCCGCAGAGGCTACGTCCGAAAGCTCTTTGCAAAGAAGTGAAAATATCGTGGACCCCGGACCCGAACGACAAGATTCAGGTCGTAATGGCAATTGTGGCCCGCGAGATGTGCCGTTTCATTCGAGGGGTCCGTAGGCCTTGGACGTAAAGATTCTAGAAGAGAAAGATAACACGCTCCGGTTCCTGCTTAAAGGAACGGGGCATGCTTACGCCAACGCCCTGCGCCGCGCGATGATGGCCGAGGTCCCGGTAATGGCCATCGAGGACGTTATCATAATCGAGAACACATCTGTACTCTATGATGAAGTCATAGCCCACAGGCTTGGGCTGATACCAATTAAAACGGACTTGGATGCTTACGTTCTGCCTGAGGAATGCGACTGTAAGAGTGAATTGGGATGCAGTAAATGCAGGGCCTCGTTCACGCTTGAAGCAGAGGCAGTGGATGAGCCAGTCATGATTTACTCTTCGGCTTTGCAAGCAGAAGGCGATGCAACACCCGTGAGCGGCGGCATACCCATAGTCAAACTGGCCCCTATGCAGAAGTTAAAGATTGAGGCCTACGCTAGGTTAGGCCGCGGGTTGGAGCACGCCAAGTGGCAGCCAGTTTCAGCTTGCGCCTACAAGTACCTGCCAAAAGTAACTCTAAACGCCGAAAACCTAGCCAACCCCGACGAGGTTATCCAGGTTTGCCCCTCCGATGTATACGCCCAAGATCCTGAGAGCAAAATCACCGTTCGCGACGAACTTGCCTGCACGCTCTGCATGGACTGTGTCGAGAAAGCTGTCCCTGTGGATCCCAAGAAGACCTTTCCCGTCAAGATCGAAGGCGACGAGACATCATACCTGTTCTACGTAGAATCAACCGGGGCCATACCGCCAAAGAGGATCGCGGAAGAAGCGGCGAAGGTCCTCGACAAGAAAGCGACAGCCCTCGCCGACTTAGCTAAGAAGGGTTTCGAATAGGAGAACAACTTCATGCGCCGTATGATAACAAACCCAGAACTGCTGGATACAATCAGATTCCTTAAGGTACAGGCCAGAGAAAACAAAGCCAAGATCTGGAAGGTAACAGCCGAATCCCTCTCCGGCCCTAGAAGAAACAGGGCGGTATTAGACCTGAATCACATATCACGAGCTTCGAAAAGTGACGCATTCGTACTCGTGCCAGGCAAAGTCCTAGCAGCCGGCTACATGAAACATCCCGTAACCGTGGGAGCCCTTCAGTTCTCCCAGGCTGCGAAGACGAAGATTGAAGGGGCCGGCGGCAAATGTCTAGCGATCAAGGACTTCGTCAGCAAGAACCCAAAGGGATCAAACGTTCTAATCCTGAGATGAGCGCCATGTCGAAAGAACCTGTGCTACTGGACGCGAAGAATCAAATCCTCGGGCGGCTGGCCAGCTACGTAGCGAAACACGCCCTAAGCGGTGACAACGTCATAGTGCTTAACGCTGAAAAGGCCGTAATTTCCGGAAGGCGGAAGAACATTGTGGAAGAGGCAAAACATCGGCTCGAAACGAGAACACTTGCAAATCAGACAACTGCCCCGGTACACCAACGGCGGCCAGACCTATACTTCAGGCGAGTAGTTCGGGGCATGCTCCCATGGAAGAAGGCTAAAGGAAAAGCCGCCTTCCACAAGGTCATGGTGTACATAGGCGTCCCGGAAGAGTACTCAAGCAAGAAATCTGTGAAAGTGCCCGGCGCAGATGCTTCAAAGCTTGGTTCACCCTACATCACCTTGGAAGACCTCGCGACGGAGATTTGGGGGACAATCTAAGTGAGTGAGACACTAGAAAAGTTGGAAAAACCCGAGAAGGCCGAAAAACCAGAGAAAGCCGAGAAGAAGAGACTCATACTCGTCACTGGGAAAAGGAAGACCGCTATCGCACGAGCCGTAATCAAGACCGGTTCCGGAAATGCTTTCGTAAACGGAATTCCACTTTCAACGTTCACGCCCGAGATCGCAAGAATGAAGATAATGGAACCCTTGGCGCTGTCGGGGGAGAGGGCGAAAGGAGTGGACATCAGCGTGAAGGTAAGCGGCGGGGGTTTCATGGGACAAGCTGAAGCAGCCCGTATGGCTATAGCAAAAGGTTTGGTTCAGTGGTCGCGCAGCTCGGAACTTAGAAAAACGCTGACTAATTACGACCGAACAATGCTTGCAGGCGACCCGCGGAGAAAGGAACCTAAGAAGTTCGGTGGGCCTGGAGCTAGGCGCCGGGAGCAAAAATCCTACAGGTAGAACAAGGTTTGATCATACCAGTACGCTGTTTCACTTGCGGAAAACTTGTCGCCGACCGCTGGGAAGAATTCGCTCGGCGCGTCAAGGCAGGGGAGAAGCCGAAGACCGTTCTGGACGACATGGGAATGACGAGGTATTGCTGCCGCCGCATGTTCATATCCCAAGTTGACGTAATAGACGACCTATTGCGCTACGCACAAGTCACCGCTAAGAGACGCGCACAATTCGAATAACCATAGAGCGTGCCAACATGTCTGAGATTGAAGAAAAAGAGGGAATGCCGAAGTCCGAGGACCTGCTCCTCCCACTCGAAGAGCTACTCGCCGCAGGCCTACACATAGGTACCAGGATTAAGACTGGTGACATGGAACCTTACATCTACCGTGTCAGGCCCGACGGGCTATTCATACTGAACATTGGGAAGACTGATGAGAAGATTCGCCTGGCGGCCCGCTTTATCGCGCGCTTTGAGGAAGGACGTGCACTAATCGTTTCCTCTAGGCTTTATGGGAAAACTCCCGTCGAGAAGTTCTGCGAGATAACAAAGACCGTTCCCATCATTGGCCGTTTCATGCCTGGCCTCATATCAAACCCCCTGCAACCGAACCATGCAGACCCGCAAATCATTATGGTAACCGACCCGAGAGCGGATTGGCAGGCGATTAAGGAATCGTCCAGCGCCGGAGTTCCCGTCATTGCGCTCTGCGACACGGATAACGTTTTCAGCGGAGTCGACCTCGCGATCCCAGTGAACAACAAAGGGCGACGCGCTTTGGCAATGGTTTACTGGTTGTTGTCACGCCAGGTGCTGCGTGAACGAGGGGAACTCGCCCAAGACGGTACAATAACTGCTACTGTGGATGATTTCGAGACAAAGTTGGCAGCTATCGCCCCGAGAGCGGGCGGTGAGTTTTGAAAACTCGGAAACCATATGTGGCGAACGTCTTCTACGCCGGAACGAAAACTGAACTAACAGAACAGATAATCAGTTGCTTCACCCACCGATTTGGCCCGGGGCAAGTTCCGAGGGTCGTCGAGCATGGCCCTAGGAAAATCGTCGGGTTAGTGTCGCCGCACGCAGGGTACATGTATTCGGGACCAGTGGCGGCGAATGGCTATAGCCGACTTGCAGCTGATGGGATGCCGGAAGTATTCATAATTCTTGGCCCTAACCACACGGGGTACGGAAGCGGAGTATCTATTCTGACTGAAGGTGCATGGGAAACTCCCCTCGGCGTCACCTCGGTAGATGGCGGCGTAGCGAAACAAATCCAGAAAGGGTGCGGCATTTTGGATGTTGATGAAGCCTCGCATTCCTCTGAGCATTCCATCGAGGTTCAATTGCCTTTCATTCAATTCCTCTTCAAGGATGCCCCTAGGTTCGTACCTATCTGCATGATGATGCAAGACCTGCAGACGAGCCGAGACATAGCGAAGAGTATAGTTGAACAGTGCAAAGGCAAGAATTTCGTCATAATCGCATCAAGTGACATGACGCATTACGAAACCCATGAAAGCGCAAGCAGGAAGGACAAAGGGGCGATCGACGCAATCATCAACCTCGATGACCGGACGCTAAATGAACTAGGGGAAAGTAGCCGAGTAACCATGTGCGGATACGGCCCAATCACAACGCTCATAGCCGCCGCAAAAATGCTGGGAGACGTCAAGCCGGAGTTCCTGGCTTACAAGACCAGCGGCGACATAACCGGCGACAAAAGCGCGGTCGTCGGATACTCGTCTATAGTCTTCACTCGTGAATAGCCGCTGTAAGGAACGCACTCGTTACTCGATCGTACCTGAAGCTGCAGGAAGCACCCTCTGCCGATGATGTTTCCCGGTGAAGCGTGCTCGTAGGGAGCCTTCTGCCGGGAAAACATATATTTAAGACTAGACCCGCAACATTGTTTTGCCTAGTGCAAATTAAGGATAAAGTGCTAATCTATTGGCCAAGGCTACAGCCGTTGCTCATACTATTCAGGGTTTGTTAAAGTACCATGGCCTCAAGAACAAGAAACTCCGGCTTCCGTTCCACGATAGCATCTCCGTTTGTGTAAAGGAACTGACGACGACGGCGACCGTTGATTTCAGCCCCCAGTACAATGAGGACATGATTCAGATTAACGGAGGCGTTGCGAAAGGCAATGAAGCGGAGCGGGTAATGGTTGTCATCAATGCCCTGCGAAGACTCGCGAAGACCAAAGACCACGTGAGAATAGTTAGCAGGAACAATCTCGAGAAGGCGAAGGGTGTCGGTTTTTCAGCGGCAGCCTTCGCATCGGTTGCGTTCGCCGCAAACAATGCCCTCAACTTGAAGATTGACCTATCGCGCTTAAGCGAGATAGCACGTTTGGGAGCGGGATCCGCAAGTCGAAGCCTCGTCGGCGGTTTTTCCATCTGGTACGCAAACAAAAGGGGAAGATCGTTCGCCCAGCAGCTTGATGACGGGACGCATGTCAAGCTAGCAATGGGAATCGTGCCGTTGGCTTCACCCATAAAAACCGATATGGCGCACGATGAGTCAACTACCTCACCTTTCTTCACCTCAAGGGTGAAATCCGTCAAAGCCGCTATCCCCAGAATGATTCACGCAATCAAGAAAGGGGACACTGCTGAAGTATGCAAGATTGCTGAAACAGATTCACTTAGCCTGCACGCAGTCACCATGACAGGTCGGCAAGGGCTTGTCCTCGTATCCCCTGAGACGATCAACGTAATCCGAAGGGTCAGGACGTTGCGGGAAGAGAAAGGTATCCCGGTTTGGTATTCGATGGACACCGGTCCTTCAGTGTTTCTGAACACCCAGCCGGAATACTTGGACAAAGTATGCGACGATATCGAAGGCAACCTTAACGTCCCAATCATAAGAAGTGGGGTCGGGGGCGCGGCACACGCACTTGACCAGCATCTCTTCTAGCGGAGACACTTCGCTTCGACCGGCCAACGATGATACTTGACAAACGTTTCGCATGATTTTTCTACTGGCTACGCAGAAAGCAATCAAGGGAGTGAACATTGGGAGAAGGTGTCGGATTCGGGAAGGTCATTCTCTTCAATGAGCATTTCGTAGTGTACGGCCTCCCGGCAATAGCGTCAGCGATCGGATCAAAGACGACCGCACTTGTTGAAAGACAAACGGGCTCAGGAGTAGAGCTGCAGGATGAGAGGCCTGAGACGCCGGGTTACAAGGCAGAGAAGCTCGCTGAGCAGAAGGAATCCTTGGACAAAATGCTCAGGTTCATGCAAGTTGACGCGGATCGCAATTATTTCAAGATCATACTAGCCGGCGATCTGATTGCTGCAAGTGGCGTCGGAGCTAGTGCCGCCTCCTGCGCCGCAATTGCGCGCGCATTTTCCGATGAGTTGGGCCTACATTTTTCTGATGAGCGAATAAACGAGATTGCTTACGAGGGAGAAAAAGGGTACCATGGAACGCCATCCGGAATCGATAACACAGCGGCCACATACGGGGGTTTGATATGGTTCAAGCGAGAGCCAAATTCGCAACGAATGGAACGCATGAAACTTAGGAAGCCGGTGGAAATTGTGATGGGCAACACAGGCATAACTGCTGACACGAAAGGCGTAGTCGGAGGTGTGAAGGAGCGAAGAGAGAAGGAGCCTGAAAAGTATGCCCCCTTATTCGATGAAGCCGCCCAGCTGGTTGAAGATGCAAAGAAGCAACTCGAAGCGTTCGACCTCAACAGGGTCGGCGCCCTCATGAACAGAAACCACGAGCTGCTGCAGCAGATAGGTGTGTCATGCAATGAGCTAGACATGCTAGTGAACCTAGCCCAAGATAATGGCGCATTAGGCGCTAAGATGACGGGAACTGGACGGGGAGGCTACATGTTAGCGTTGACCCCAGGCTTAGAGCTACAACAACGCGTCGCAGCTGAAATTGAGAAGAAGGGTTTTCAAGCCCTGCGCACCACGATCGGTATCTAGACGCTTAGGTATCTTTCGCGGTGAATCAGATGGAGATAGCGAATTTTCTCAAGACCCTAGAGGAAAAGGGTCTTCTGATTAGAATAAGCAAACCAGTTGATCCGAAGTACGAAATCTCGACGCTAATGAAGATGTTAGACGGGCGTGTTGTCCTCTTCGATCACGTCAACGGATTCAGCATGCCAGTCGTAGCAAATGTCTGCTCTACACGCGACCTAGTCGCAATGGGGTTGGGAACGACGAGAGAGAAACTCATGTCGAAACTCACCGACTCAATCGAACATCCCAAGAAAGCGAAGATAATCGAGGCGGAAGGCTACCAGAACATCGGAGCCGACCTTCGTCTCCTGCCCATATTGACACATTACCCTAAGGACGGGGGTCCATACATATCCTCTGGCATCGTTGCATCCGAAGACAAAGAATACGGCGTCAACTTCTCCTACCATCGCGCCCAAGTCCTAGGAAGCGACTTGCTGGTCCTACGAATTCTTGAGAGGCATTTCGATTCTTACATCAAGCGAGGGTTGAAGGAATTTGCGTTCTGTATATCATCGCCCGTGCAGGTTCTAGTTAGCGGAGCGATATCGGTAGACGTCGGGATTAGTGAAGCGGACATTGCCAACGCACTGGAAGAGACTCCCCTCGTAAAACTTGACGGACATTTGGTTCCCCCTTCGGACATCGTAATTATTGCCGAATTGACCGGTGAGCTTCATGAAGAAGGCCCATTCCTTGACTTAACCGAAACCTTCGACATCATACGCAAACAAAGAGTTGCTAAAGTCAAGAAGATATACGTCAAGAAAGGCGCGATGTATCACGCACTGCTTCCAGGCGGGCTCGAGCACAGGGTGCTAATGGGAATGCCGAGGGAGCCCACGATCTACAGGGAGGTCGCAAAGGTATGCGACGTCAAAGATGTTCTGGTTACGTCTGGGGGCTGCTCTTGGCTGCATGGTATCGTGAGCATACACAAGCGGAATCCAGACGACGCTCCAAAGGCCATAGAGGCCGCCTTCAAAGGCCACAAATCAATGAAACACGTCTTTATCGTGAACGATGATATTAACATCCACGATCCCAATGAAATTGAATGGGCAATGGCGACCCGTTTTCAAGCGGACAAGAACATGATCATGAAAAGAGAAAAGGGGTCTTCACTCGATCCATCCTCCGAGATGGATACACAGATGACCTGCAAAGTCGGGTTCGACATGACGATACCTGAAGGCAGCAAAAAGGAGTTCAAACGCCCCGAACTTCCAATGAAACTGAACCTCAACGATTACGTAGGATCCGAATCCCGCAGGTGAAAATGATGTACTTGACGAAAGCTGAAGAATTGATGCTATCGGGAGGAAACGGGGAGGTTGTAGAGCGGATGTTTCGCTTGCTTGTCAGCCTCGGAGATATTTACGGGGCTGACAGGATGATTCCAGTCAGCTCGGCGCAGGTCGCGGGAGTCTCGTACAAATCAATAGGTGATCCGGGCGTAGACTTCTTGGAAGATTATGCGGAGAAAGGCGCTGTTGCAAAAATAGTGACATTCCTCAATCCGGCAGGAATGGACATTGAAGATTGGCAACAAATGAACATTCCTCCCAGCTTCGCTGAGAAGCAGCTGCGAATCATGGACGCGTTCAAGAAGATGGGCATCGTTATCAGCGCAACCTGCACCCCCTACTTGGCCGGAAACCTTCCAAGGTTCGGAGAACACATCGCTTGGTCCGAGTCGTCAGCCATCTCCTTTTCAAATTCGGTCATAGGCGCGCGAACCAACCGGGAAGGAGGGCCATCAGCCTTAGCCGCCTCACTATGCGGAGTCACCCCAAACTACGGCCTGCACTTGGACGAGAACAGAAGACCTCAGGTTCTTGTTGATGTCAGTGCCAAACTGGAGGACAACGCAGATTATGGCGCACTAGGCTACGTCGTAGGGAAAATTGTGAAGAACAGAATTCCTTACTTCACAGGAATCAAAGAAGCCGACACCGACCAATTGAAGGCATTGGGGGCTGCGATGGCAGCCTCAGGCGCGGTGGCACTGTATCACATTGAGAACCTGACTCCTGAGGCGCGAGCGATGACAACCGAGGGATTAGAAAGACTGTCGGTGACCGACAAAGACTTGGACGAAACCTTCTCGAAACTCTCGACAGGAAAGGAACCGGACATTGTGATTCTCGGATGCCCACACTCCTCATTGAAGGAAATAATGACCATTTCCCGAAAGGTAGAAGGAAAGAAGTTGAAGAAACCATTGTGGGTCTGCACATCAAGAATGGTGAAAGAAGCCGCGAACCGCATGGGATTCACTCAAACCATTGAGGCAGCAGGAGGGAGAGTAGTTGCCGATACGTGCATGGTGGTCTCACCCATCGAGGATATGGGCTATAGGACAACCGGTGTCAACTCGGGCAAAGCGGCAAACTATCTACCAGGTTTCTGCAAACAGAACGTCGTATTCACTAGGCTAGACAAACTGGTTGAGCAGTTGACCTAGGACCAGCGTGAACCAGAATGGAGACTCTCAAGGGAAGAACAATAAGCCCCGGGAAAGTTGAAGGCGAAAGCCTCGTATCGAAAGAGCCGATCGGGTTCTATGGCGGCGTCGATCCCAAGACAGGTCTCTTCATAGAAAAGGGGCATGAACTGGAAGGCAAATCGGTCAGAGGCAAGATCCTAGTATTCCCGTGTGGGAAAGGCTCCACCGTGGGCTCGTACGTTATCTACGGCCTCGCCAAGAACAATCAAGCTCCACTTGCAATTGTAAATAAAGAGACCGAAACCATAGTAGCCACCGGCGTAATCCTAGCCGGTGTCCCTTGCGTCGACAAGATTCCGGTTGAGAAAATAGCGACGGGTGACCATTTGATCGTCGACGCAACCGCGGGGACCGTGTCAATAATCAGGCACGTTCAATAACTGCAAGTGCGAGAACAACTGAGAGCATAGGCCGCGAAGATGTTCGTTCATACGCTCGAACAAGTTCTGGATTCAGTAATGAGTATGATCAGATGTCAGGCTGTTGAAAGGTCGCTTCGAGAAGACTGCAATATACCTAAACTTCAAAGCTGATGAATTGTACTCACTAAGATGATTGCACTTGGTTAAGAGTTCGGAGCTTTCCGGTTTCTACAAGCTTCCCATAGCGGAGAGGGTGCGAATGCTCAAGGAGTTCGCTGGATTGACCGAAGAGGAAGTTGGTTTGCTCCAGAAACCTGGGGCGCTTGGCTTTGACGTTGCTAACCGCATGGTCGAAAATTTAGTGGGTGTTATGCCAGTTCCGCTCGGTGTGGCAGTTAATTTCCTAATCAACGGAAGAGACGTCGTAGTCCCTATGGCTATTGAAGAACCGTCGGTTATCGCGGCTGCCAGCAATGCAGCCAAAATGAGCAGGCCGAAGGGCGGTTTCCATGCAACTTCCACGGACCCAGTTATGATTGGGCAGATACAAATCGTCGGCGTTCAAGATGCGCATAGGGCTCGCTTCGAAATACTCGCGCACAAAGCGGAGATTATGAAACATGCAAACGAACAGGATCCAGTCCTTGTCTCCCTAGGTGGGGGGGCCCGCGATTTAGAGGTACGAATCATCGACACATTCCTCGGAAAGATGGTCATCGCTGAGCTACTGGTTGACTGTCGAGACGCCATGGGTGCGAACGCGGTGAACACCATGGTGGAAGCTGTTGCTCCCATAGCTGAGCGGGTTTCAGGCGGACGAGTTTACTTACGTATAATTTCCAACTTGGCCGTGAAACGTCTCGCCCGTGCCAAAGCAACATTTACGAAAGAGGCGTTGGGCGGCGAAGAAGTTGTTGACGGGATAGTGAACGCATACGCATTCGCTGCCGCAGACCCATACAGATGCGCGACCCACAACAAAGGAATAATGAACGGCGCATCGGCTGTCGTACTCGCCACGGGCAATGACACCAGAGCGATTGAAGCCGGGGCCCACGCATATGCGGCTCGTTCGGGTCACTACACATCGTTGACAACTTGGGAGAAGGACCGCAACGGTGACCTAGTCGGGACTATAGAAATGCCAATGGCGGTTGGACTAGTTGGAGGAGCTACGGCCTCGAACCCAGTTGCAAAGTTGGGCGTGAAAATTCTCGGCGTTAAGTCGGCGAAAGAATTAGCTGAAGTAATTGTCTCAGTCGGACTAGCGCAAAACCTTGCGGCCCTTAGGGCGCTATCGGCTGAAGGGATCCAACGCGGCCACATGAATCTCCATGCCCGCAACATCGCAATTAACGCTGGCGCGACCGGTGACCTTATCGACAAAGTCAGCGAACAAATGGTGGCTGAAAAAAAGATTCGAGTTGATCGGGCGAAAGAGCTGCTCGAAAAATACGCTAGGCGCTAGTTGTAGGCGTTTCTAGTTCAACGAGCGTTTCCATGCGGCGAATCTTCGGGATAGCGTCTTTCTCCATCCATTCAGAGATCGTGTCGTAGACCTTCCTGTAATACTTCTTTGTTGCATGCTTGACTATCCCAAGCCGCTCCATTCTTCGGACGTATCGCCATTTCATGCTTCGTGAGATTTTGTCACCCATGAGGCGGTCGATGTCAACTTTCTTGAAAACCTTGGGCAGGTGAGCGAAGGTTCCAACGATCTCCTTCGGAAAGGCGGTCAGAGACTCTTTCGATAGTTTCCGTTTACCGCGCGAATCAATGCCGCGCAATCTACCGCCGTTAACTCTCAAGACAATGCCTTCTGAGTGGACGGTACGGCTCTGATATCATAAAAACGTTATGAGCGACACTGTCACGCGAAAATACTCGTGAACTGCCTCATATTGTCCCAAGTATGAAGGCTAATAGACCGAACATCATCCACACGAGCACGTAGTTCTTGCTGCGTTTAGCGTTCTTAGGGCTGGAGTTTGCCAGTATGGAATATGCGGTTAGCAGAAACCCGATGTCACATATGGCGACCAAAGGAATGTAATAGTATGAAACGATTCCCAAGATTAGGGGTAGTCCGCTGAGGGCTACTGCAGCAACAAATAGAGCCGCGCCGTACTTTGCGGCTTCGGTATTTCCTTCTGTCGCAGCTAACGATTTGACTCCCTTAGCGGTGTCGCCCGAGACGTCAACTATCCCCTTAACAATTTCTCGTCCTATGCTTGAGAGGAAAGCGAGGAGGGAAAAAATTCCCAATGACCAAGTAGGACTTCCCACGACGAACCCTCCGTAAACAAAAGGAATTGCCACATTCGTGCTTACGAGGGCATTGCCCAAGAGGCCGGTCTTCTTGAGCCTCGAATTATACAAGACCATGATGATTACACTCACGGTAGCAATCACGAGTGCTCCTGCTCCGGAATTCCCTGCAAACCAGAAACCGATTGCAGTTAAGATCAATGAGAACGAGAGAGCTTCAGCGGGCTTTATCACTCCGGCCGGTATGGGTCGCTCCGGTTCGTTGATTCTGTCAATTTCCCGGTCAAAGTAGTCGTTCAAAACCATCGACGCGGCTAAGAGAAGAAAACCAGTCATAAACCCATAGAATGCAGCTCTCACTGGCACAGTGGTTGAAGCCATTACTTCTCCCACAATTACGGCAAAACCAATCATGACACAGTTAGGTAGGCGCATCATGGAAAGTAGGCCCACGAATTTTCGGGTAGGTGAAACGTACGACTGCATTAAGCCCGCCTTCGCCGTTGAAGTTCAACCTTCAAACGCAAGCGGTCTTAATAGTATTTCAGCCACGCTTGGAATTCTAGCCCTTGCTCGTGTTTGGGAATGCGCGGATTTTTGCTTGGATTCTTGTAATGACAATTTCTGGGCGCGACACCGCGAAACCCGTTCACACTGCCCGCTAGTGCGAATAGCTGTTCAAGCAGTTGACGAAGTGGGACGCAATACGGAAAAATGTCCGACGATAACTGCAGTTTGACGTACTTAGAGTCGCGTCAGATATTCGCGCATCAGAAGGCCGCACCTTTGGCATCTTATGAGCCTTAGTAGCCTTCCCTCTTCGTCGAAATCTTGGCCTATTTCCCGCACTTGACCGTGCTGGCATACGTCCATCGAAACGGATTCCGTTTTGGGCGGAGCGATAGCCGTGTAGGCAATTTGTTTTGCCGTTTCTATTCACCTTCCTCAATAGTAGCTGTCCGTAAACGGACTTAACCGTTGGTGGAGCGTGTAGCAATTGGTACACGTGGTGGATAATTCCACCAAGTGGAGGTGCTTTCTTATCAAGCAGGATGGTAAGAATCAGAGTTTTGTCGATCGATGGAGGCGACTTAATTGGGTGTCTTGGTTACCGGAGCCGCGAAGGGCATACGCTAAGTGGAGGCCGACCTGGACTCATGTAAGAAACTCGTTAGAGGACCCTCGGGTCAAGCCTATCATACGGAGAATAGAGCCGCTGCCAAACCAAATCGAACACAAAACTAAAGTGCTCCTAAACAGCTCGGAATTTCGAGCGGGAACAGCGCTCACAGACCTCGTTGACAGAACAATCGTAGAGCTTGAGAAGGTAAAGAGAAAACTAGATCGACGTTTCCCACAGCGCTGTGTTGCAGCATAGCAGCCAACTTGAGGCCCGGACAACCCTAGAACGTTCACACAGAAACGATGGCGATGGACCGTCACCCGACTCCCAAACCCGACGCTTTTAATAGTGTCGCGCCCAGTTTCTGAGATCACACCACTCCGTTCGATAGTGCAAGTCGGTGGGTGCTTCATCCTTTGGGCGATATCAGAATTGGTAAGGTAGAAAATCACCTACAGGACGTGATTAGGAAGGAAGGAGCCGCCCATCTTACCTTATTTGACCCGGAGAAACTCACACCCTTAGCGGCACGCAACTTGGCGTCAGAAGTCAAGAAAGCCGGTACGGCTGCCGCAATGGTTGGGGGTTCGACTGCGACCTCGGTTTACGAGCTTGACGCAATCGTGAAGGCGATCAAGTCGGCCGGGCTCTACGTAATCTTATTTCCAAACGATGTTGCGGGCCTGAGCCAGAACGCCGACGCCGTTTTCTTCATGTCCCTACTGAATTCAATTAACCCGTATTACCTGTCGGGTGCCCAGGCACTTGGGGCACCGTTAGTAAAGCGCTATCGCCTTGAGCCGATCCCGCTCGCGTACCTAATTGTTGGGGAGCATGCTGGTGCGGCCGGGTTTGTTGGTAACGCAAACCCCATCCCATACGACAAGCCCGAGCTGGCAGCAATCTATGCGCTTGCAGCCGAATATCTCGGAATGCGCTTCGTCTACCTAGAAGCGGGGTCCGGGGCGAGAAAATCAGTTTCATCCGAAATGGTGCGCGCCGTCGATCACACATGCCATATGAACATAATCGCCGGCGGCGGCATCAAAACTCCATCCCAAGCCAAGGACTTGGTTGACGCTGGAGCGAGCGTGATTGTTACAGGTACCGTGGCTGAAAAGGCGTCTGTATCAAGATTGCGAGCCATAATTCGAGCTATGCACTGAATTCTGGCTGAGGAAGCTTGGCTCGTTCCTTTTCTAAACGCATCAGTGGGACAACTCCTTACTACAACCTCATACGGCGTGTGGCCTTCCCGTCGACGAGAACAATCTTCATCGCGTCGCTGGTTCTCACAACCGTAGGAGTCGGCCTGTCCTTCTCATTCGCCGAGCGGACGATCGCATTCTTTCTAATCGGGGCGGCATGGGGGATTGTTGCCTTCACGCTGCCATCCTTTGCATCCGACATCGTACTCTATTTCACGATAATGAAACAAGACCAGTTATTCTATCTTAGAAGGTGCCTCGCACTTTCGCTCTTCACAATATTCACTTGGGTTGTAATCTTCTTATTCGGTTCAGTGATAACAATTTTGGATCAGAGGTTCATTTTCCCTGATTTCGCGATCATTCTGGGGCTGTTCGCCGTGATCCCACCCCGTGCCCTCGCGGTATTTTCCATGTCTAGAACCAGTTTCGCCAGGAGAGCTCTATTCACACTCATGGAACCAACCCTAACTGTATTCTCAGTGATAATCGTGTTCGGCCTGCCGCTTGCGAGAATGATAACTGGGTTGGTCCTGTCCACGATTGTGGGACTAACTTTCGCTTTCGCCCTAATTGCCATCGTCGAGGTTTACGGCCGCGAAGCCATAGGTTTCTCACCCATCCGAATGTTCAGGGCGTTTCTTACCGATTGGCTTGAAAATGAAAATCGCGAACTCGAGTCTTACCTCAATGAACTCGGTGTCGAAGCCGAAATAAATGCGGCGGCTTTCGCATTTCGCAGGAAAGGTTCTGACAAGATCAAGGCCGTTATGTTCGTCTCAAACTTTCATCCTGGGCCTTTCCTAAACGTCGGTAGCAGCGTACTCCCCTATCTTATGCATTCGGTAATGAGCAAAAGGTTCAATGCAGTCACTCTCGTCCCACACGGCGTATCAGGGCACGAATTGAACTTGGTTTCCCAAGACCAGAACGCAAGAATTATTCGATGGGTACTTGCGGGGTTGGAGCATGCGCGTTACGACGGCGGCGCCAGTCGTGTTACGAGAATGAAGAACGAAATGGCCACGGCAACCTCCCAAGCCTTCGACGGATGCGCTCTCGTAACGATGACCACCTCGCCTTCTGACATGGAAGATGTCCCCTCCGAAGTAGCGAATAGGTTGACAGGCCTTACTCACGGAAGGTTCCGCCACTTGGCTTTGGTTGACGCCCACAATTGCCTTACAGGTCCCACGACCATGACATCCCAGAAAATCGGGGCTCTAGAGGAGGCGGCTTTAGCGAGTCTGCAAGTCACCGCCGAAGAGCCGTCGAGTTCGTTCAAGGTCGGCGTGGCTCGCAAAATGCCCGCTGGGTTTACGTTAAAGGATGGGTTTGGCCCTGGCGGGATCTGTGTAATAGGAATGGAGGTTTCGGGGCAACGCTTCGCCTACGTAAACGTAGATGGTAACAACATGGTCAACGGCCTAAGGGAGAAGATCGTGGACGCCATCAAGGACGTTGGCTTTGATGATGGAGAAGTCATGACCTCTGATACGCACATGGTGAATGGAATCGTTTCTGCCCGCTTAGGTTACCACACGGTAGGAGAGGTAGTGCCTTGGAGTAGGGTTCTTAGCGAGGTTACTGAGGCTTGCCGCGAGGCGTTAGCTAACTTGGAAACGTGCGAAGTCGGAGTAGTTTCCGGCCAAGTCCTCGTGACCACGCTCGGATCGAAGGCACTTCGTCGCGTCATGGGCGTTGTTTACAGAATCTCAAAACTTACAGCACTAACTCTCTTTCCCATTGTGGTCGCAATCACAATACTTTCGTTGCTTTTCTTGGTGTAATCCTTGATTCAGGGCATCTCTCACGATTCGCATTATATGCAGCTGCCAAGGGAAGTGTTGATCGGCAAGGATGTCGCACTTTCGGTAGGTGAAACACTCACCCGCCTTGGCTTTCACGGACCTGCACTAGTCGTCACCGGTCGCAAGGTAGTATCGATTGCAGGTGCAACGGTCCAAGAGTCCCTGCAGCGCGCAGGTTTCAAATCGTCAACCATACTTGTCGAGAACGCAACAACCGACCAAGTCGCACAGGTCGAAAGGGAAATTCGACGTGTACATCCTGACATAGTTGTCGGAGTCGGTGGGGGCAAAGACATTGACGTTGCAAAACTCAGCAGTATGAAAGCTTCAACCAGGTTCCTAAGCGTCCCAACGGCAGCATCCCATGACGGCATAGCAAGCCCGCTGGTTTCAATGAAGGGATTGGACCGACCCTACTCATACGTGGCCCACGCGCCCATCGCAATAGTCGCCGACATATCGATAATCGCCAAATCCCCATATCCCCTTATAGCAAGCGGATGCGGCGACACGGTTGCGAAGTACACAGCGGTCCGAGACTGGAAGCTTGCCCACAGAATCAAGAATGAGTATTACGGCGATTATGCGGCTGAACTTGCACTAATGAGCGCGCGCCTTGTGATGAAAAACGCAACCCGCATACGAGCAATGTCGGACTGGGGTGTTCGCACCCTGGTTGAGGCGTTAATTAGCTGCGGAGTTGCAATGAGCATCGCTGGGACCAGCCGACCTTGCAGCGGTGCAGAGCACTTGTTCAGCCACGCATTGACGATGATAGCTCCCAAACCAGCGCTGCACGGCGAGCAGTGCGGAGTTGGAACAATAATGTGCGCCTACCTACACGGGGCTAATTGGGAACTAATCAAAGATGTCCTCCAAACAATAGGGTGCCCTACAACCGCAAAACAACTCGGAGTCGACCCCGAATATGTCATAAAGGCGTTGACTATGGCTCATTCTATCAGGCCTGAACGTTACACGATCCTAGGCGAGAGCGGCCTCACCAAGGAGGCCGCGGAACGGGTCGCAACGCTAACAGGCGTGATTGACTAATCGAAATATGGTTGGCTGTTGATCTTGACCAAGGCAACTGCAATAGCACACGCGATTCAGGGGCTCGTGAAGTACCATGGGTTAAAGGACAGCAAACGAAGAATTCCGTACCATGACAGTATATCAGTCTGCGTTGAAGAGCTGACCACAAAAGCTACCATCGAATTTAGCGACAAATACTCGAAGGACTTCATAGAAATAAACGGCGAACCGGCGCGCAGCATCGAAGCCGCCCGAGTGCTCGCGGTTGTTTCGCCGCTTAGAACGCTTGCGAAGGCGAAGGAACATTTCAAACTCGCCAGCAGGAACAATCTTCCTCAAGGCAAAGGCCTCGGATTCTCAGCGTCGGCTTTTGCATCGATCGCTCAAGCATCAAGCTCAGCTTTGAGCCTTAGAATGCAACCGGAACGTCTTAGTGAAATTGCTCGACTCGGGGCCGGTTCCGCGAGCCGGAGCCTCATGGGCGGCTTTTCGATTTGGTACGCCAACAAGTACGGAAGCTCATATGCAGAACAGCTACCTACAAGCAAGAACATGAACCTAGCCATGGCAGTTGTTCCCATCCCATCGCAAATCAGAACTGACACGGCGCATGAAGAGTCAGTTACATCGCCTTTCTTCTCCGCTAGGTTGAAGGAGGTAGGGAAGGTCTTGCGGAAAATGCAGCGAGCGATCAAAGCTGGTGAGGTCGACGAAATTGGCCGGCTTGCAGAAGCTGACTCACTGAGCCTACATGCCATAACGATGACCGGCAAAAGCGGCCTCGTTCTCATGGCTCAAGAGACAATTGGTATAATCCAAGGGATAGTGTCGCTGAGGGAAACGGGCCACATACCAGTTTGGTATTCACTTGACACAGGCCCGTCCGTCTACATCAACACGCACACTGAATCCATCGATACTGTTTGCGCCGAAATTCGGAAGTACACGAACTTTCCAGTTCTCAAGAGCAAAGTCGGAGGACCCGCTCGCACAATAGAAGACCATCTCTTCTAGAAGCGAAACCGAGCCCCCTACGAGAGCCTTAGAGATGTCAAACGACCTAACCGAGAAGATTCGGAAGTCGGCGATACTCAACGCAATTAGGCACAATGGGAAAGCCGACCCCGGAGCTGTTCTCGGCAACCTGCTCGGAGAAAATTCCGAGCTAAGGGCAGAGGCAAGGGAACTAACGCCATCAGTGCGGCAAGTCGTTGAAGAAGTCAACTCCATGCCATTGGATCGCCAAACAGCCATGGCATTAGAAAAATGGCCTACAGAGCTGGCTAAGGAGCGCCCTGAAGAAGAAAGAAAGCTGCCGCCCCTCCCGAATGCCGACAAGTATTCTCTCATAGTAACTCGAATCGCACCCAACCCCGACTTCGTTCTCCACATAGGTAATGCCCGGGCGGTCATTCTGAGCCATGACTACGCTAGGATGTACAAAGGGAAATTCATTGTTCGGTTCGAAGACACAGACCCCCGCCTCAAGAAGGCTCAATTGAGATACTACGACATCATCCGAGAGGACTTGAAGTGGCTCGGTTGCGAGTGGGATGAAGAGTACATTCAGAGTGACCGAATACCCATCTACTACGAAGTAGCTCAAACTCTTTTCGCGAAAGCGGCCGCGTACGTTTGTGAATGCAAACCAGAACGGTTTCGAGAACTGGTCAACAGCAATTCGGCCTGTCCGGACCGGGAACTGAATGTGGAGACCCAAACGAAACGATGGCAGAAAATGCTCGATGGGAGATACAAGGAGGGCGAAGCCGTTGTCCGGGTGAAGACGGAACTATCACACCCGAACCCAGCAGTGAGGGACTGGCCCGCTTTCCGAATCATAGACACAGCCAGGAACCCGCACCCGCGCGTGGGGTCGAGATTCAGTGTTTGGCCTCTTTACAACCTAGCATCCGGCGTGGACGACCACGCACTTGGCATAACGCACGTGATCAGGGGAAAGGAACACCTCACAAACATGGCCCGCCAGCTCTACATGTACAGGCACCTGGGCTGGCAGTACCCAGACGCAGTTCATTATGGGCGCCTCAAGGTAGAGGGAATGGAACTCAGCAAGTCCAAACTCATGAAAGGGCTTGAATCAGGCGAGTACAAAGATGTCGACGATCCTAGGCTGGGAACACTGGCAGCCCTAAGAAGACGGGGCTATAGCCCAGAAGCAATTAGACAACTCATATGGGAAGTGGGCCCCAAACCCGTGGACGTGACAATAAGCTGGGACAACCTCAACGCCCTGAACCGGAAAATTATCGACCCAACTTCCCACCGATACTTTTTCGTCCCAGACCCGATCAGCACGAGGATCAATGGCGTCGAGAAACCGTTTGAAGTGCATCCACTGCTTCACCCGCAACACCCAGAAATGGGAAGCCGAACCCTCAAGCTGCAGCCACAAAACGGCATCGCTTTGGCCTTCCTCGCAGGAAGCGACAAAGCAGTCCTAGAGTCAGGTAAAGTTGTGCGCTTGATGGGGCTGTTCAACCTGAAGCCCCTAGGCTTCTCGGACGGTGAATTGAAGGCAGAATTCCTTGACGAAGCTGTTGGCGGCCCCGAAAACACCCCAATCCTACAATGGGTTCCAGAAGCGCAAAGCATTCCTGCGGAGATCGTTATGCCCGACGCGTCGATAAAGAGCGGATTGGTTGAGAACGGCTTAAGCTCTGAGCCTGTTGGTTCCGTACTTCAATTCGTCAGGTTTGGTTTCGGTCGGTTGGACAAATTCGAACCAAACAAGATTTCGGTATACTTTGCGCATCAATAACCCCATGAAAGCTCGAGTTGCTGTCTCGCAAATAGTGCTTGCATTAGGAGATTGCGAGTTTACTCATCTCCGTGTCCTGACTAGGTGTCACATGCGATCTGCAGATGCCTACTCCATGTTTCCATGTTTCCACGTTTCCATGTAGTCAGATTTTGGTATGCCACACGGCATATTGCGGTGTCTATTGAGATGTATGCATCAATCTGTTTCTCGCCCTTATATCCCCATGGCAAGCCCTCGTTCAACATTATTAGGGGGCACTGTTCCCTGCCGGAAGACCCGCCAGTTCAGCTTAGTCACAATCCGCTTATATCAAGTTCAAAGTCTCTTCACGCCACTTCGACTCTAGACTCATTGCTCAGCGATTGCATAGATCAAGTTCTTAGCGACCTCGTCGGCGGCAAAGCCAAAGAAGCGTTTTACGATTATATGGAAAGAAATTACGCCGTCGCTAGAGAGGACATACCTCGTAATTTTGGAAAGTTCTATACATTGACTGAAGAGGTCTGCGGCAAAGGAAGTAGAACAATCGCTCGATGCATCATGAAACGGCTGTGGCAACGGTTGGGATGGACTTTCGAAGATATGCCAGATTTCATGTTCTCAGATTTCTTGGAAACCACTCGAGCTAGAATCGCGAGAGAATTAGTCGAAAAAGCATAGGCCGGCTTGACAAGCGAGGACCTATCGCATGAATAGACGATAGAGCAACCACCCAACTACACCAATCATAGCGAGCAACGCAACAAACCATATTCCAAGGAGCACGGACCACGAAGATGTCGACCTGAAGCTGAAGATCGCGCCCTCCTTCTCGTCAATTTCAAGCTCAAATCTCTTAGATGGCGCAATAAAGAAAGATCTGTACGTGCCGCATACAACCCACCTGCCATTCTCCGAGTGGTATGAGATCTCGTTAATGAAAATGCGAGACGAGTGGCTCACCGAGTTAATGTAATCCCGTGCGAAGGTCCCGGCCTCGACCGCTGATTTCACGGCAATAAGCTTCTCGGCGGCAGCTTCAGATTTCCTGATGAGGCTTGGTAGCTTATCGTACATGAGTTGCATGGCCTCGCCTAGGCTGGAAGTTTCGGTGCGAACAGCGAGCAACTTGCTTTCACCGAAATACGTCAAAATGATACCCATATCTCCATAGAGGATACCCACAAGCCTCAGGACGCCCTGCCCTTTGCGGAATTGAGTTGCTGTTCCCAAGATCAGGGCAGGCCCGAGCGCGGTGCTCTCGGTTGTTTCCTCGATAATATCTGACAGTGTCCTAGCGTTGTCTCTGGCGGCGTCTTCTACCAGAGCCAAACGGCCGGATCGTTCTTCTAGGATGACAGCCTCATCTATGCCATCATGGAGCGCTAGAACATTTTGGGTCAGCGTCATCGCTTGGACCCATCTCCTTAACAAAACAGTCTCCGTCAAGCTATTACACTTTGGCCTAACGCTCATCTAAGCTAGAGGAAGCACGGACCCTTCATTTGTTCCAGTTCGTAATTACTGGCCCCTGAAAGCGTAAGTCACATATAGCAAGAGTCAGAACCATGACATTGACAGTTTTGGGGTCCCAAAACCTAGAACGTGAATCGCAAATGTGGGAGCAGATCATGAGGAACGTGCTTGGACAAGGCTCGTTTGCGACTCTTGACAAGATTGTGCGCGAGCCCGCGAGGGAATCAAGAACCGTTGCATGACTTACTTGGACTGACATTTGCTTCTGTGAATGTTCTATTTTCGATGCTTGGTTTCGTTCTAGTTCTCGTGGGGATCAAGCGTTTCAAAACTGGATTGATTGCTAAGACGTTGAAACGGTCGATTCCTGCTGGAATCTTGATCTTCCTGTTCTTCGTTACAGAAGCATTGGTCGCCATAGATGTTCTACCGTCTCATACCCCGATTGACGATGTACTTGGTACTATGTTCATGGTTGGCTTGCTGTACGTGACTTATGGTTTCGTAAATGACTGGACACACATGGATTCCACCCTAAAAACAACCAATTCGAAAAGGTCCGGATAGTTAGCAGCAGAAACCAAGCCTCCAAGAGATTCCTAGCTTAGTTAGTCTGAGTCCCGATACTTAACAGCCTAAAGCAAGTCCCGAAGACGAAACAGCACCGCTCGAAAATGGTTTCGCTGCGGGCAAAGCATGAGGACCCAGAAAATCGCTGGTATGGCGTCGATGTGTACTCCGGTGAAGTCAACGACATGCGCAACCTGAACGTCATAGAGCCGCTCCGCGTGAAACTGCAAGTTGTCAAATCAGCAACCGAAGCCGCTTCAATGATTCTCCGCATTGATGACGTCGTGGCCTCTAAAGGAGGTAAGGGGGGCGGGCCACCGATGCCTCCTGGCGGCGCTATGCCCGGTGGAATGCCTGGCGGAGACGAATTCTAAACTAGCCTCCTCCTTCTTTTCTTCCTCTCAGTCAAACTAAGTAGGACGAACGCCATTCTCCCCTTTTCTTGTTCGGGGAAAGGCTGCTTGTCCCATCTGCCAGAACCTGTCATACTTGTAGCTTCAGCCGAGTTCACTTTGAAGAGTTCTCCCGTCAGGCGCACGTTGGAGCAGCGTCTAATCGATGACCTGAGGTTCGCACTCTCTCGTGCCGGGTTCAGTGGTTTCCGGATTGAGAAGCACGCTGCCAGGCTGGTAGTATGCGGGTTAACAGGAACCACGGAAGCAAAGGTGGGGGCTCGTTCATGCAGTGGAGTCTTCGGCGTGGCCTACGCCGCCCCCGCAACTTTGCTCTCAGCGTCTGAGGAGGCTATACTGCAATCGATTGTGCAGCTCGCGAACGAGAAGTTAGGGTCAGGCCAATCATTCGCAATTCGTGCTCACCGCTCGGAGCCGGGGTCCTTGTCTCGGCGTGATATCGAGCTCAAGGGTGGCTCCCAAGTACTCCACGCGTTGAAGGGCAAAGGTGTCACGGTCGACCTGAAGCACCCCGGCGTCACATTTCATGTTGACCTCGTCGGCGAAGATGCCTACGTTTACTGTGAGAAATTGCAGGGGCCAGGCGGCTTACCTCTATCTGCGCAATGGAAAATGCTGGCGGTTCTAGATTCGGGGCCTCTCACGCTTCTCGCAGCCTATTCAATGATGAGAAGGGGATGCCTAGTAGAATTATTCATCCCATTATCCAACATCAACTCTGCCTTCGCTACCGAGAACCAGCTGAACCTCGCCCGAAACCTACGGCGGCTTGTAACCCGTCCAACATACAGGGTATACACTGTCAACTACGATCAACTCATCGGAGACAGGCTCAAAGGCCAACTCGATCAGTTAGCCCTCTCGAAGTTCTTTGTGAGATTGGCTGCCGCCAAATTTGCAAAAGAAAAGAGGTTCAAAGGTATAATTTTCGCAGACGTTGCCGGTGAAATTGGCCCAGCTGGGGCGCTTAAGGCCGCGGCCCCAGACGTGGCAGTTTTCACTCCGCTAATTGGTTTGACGAGAGGAGACTTGACGGAATTGGCTAAGTCAGCGGATGTTATCGTAACAGAGTATCTTCAGAATGCGGATTATACAGCGTTGAATGCGGACATTGACAGTACGCACCTTGGGCAACCTGAAGTCCAGGTGGAACAAGTAACACTCTAGGAATTGGTTGCTAAACCTTCTACGATGTCGCAGGCCAAAGCGACAGCATCCATTGAGGCAGTTTCCTTGCTAATCCGGACGGCGTTCGTGACATACTCCGGGGATTCCAAAACTCTCTCCACCGTAGACTGCAGCGTGTCATGGTTCAACATGTTTTGGTCAATCATTTCGGCCACATGAAGTGACACGGCCCGGCGTGCGTTGCCGTATTGCTCCGTGTGATCTGGTATGGGAACAAGTACCATGGGCCGCCCGTAGACGAGTGATTTCATGATCGTTCCGTGTCCTGCCCTCGCGATGACTAAGTTGCTGGCTCTGATGAAATCCTCTTGGTCCTCAATCCAATCATAAACCCTCACCCCGCCGACAGATCGCATTCCTCTTTCTCCTTCAGCGTCTCCTTTGGAGAGTACGATTTGGTAATTCTTCGGCATTCCCCGGAAGGACTCAAGGAGTATTTGAGCTAAGATTGCGCGTTCAACCTTGGGCCCGCTAACCGCAGCATAGATGAAAGGTAGTTTCGAGTCAAGGCCAATTTCGCGTCGAACATTATCATTGCGCGCTCTTGAGTTGTTGTGTTGTTCAATGATGGGGCCGATCAACTTCACCTTGTCGTTGTAGCGTCTAGGGATGGCGAGGTTCCCTATCGAAATCGTGTATGGTGATGGTAGGTCCGGAATCAGTATGACTTGGCTTCGGCCCCAGACAAGTTGGATCGCGGTTCGAATGAAGAGCCAGCCAACGTTCGCTATGAAGAAGAATAGCCGGTCGAGTGGCGTTAAAGAGCGGCCTGAGGGGCGCCGGATTATTTCAACTCGGAATTGGTTGAGCATTAGGGCGACTGGGATTCTAAGGAGCCAGGCGGCAACAAGTGAAGATGCCCGAGAATCTGATAGAACAACATCTGGCCTGAACTGCTTCAAGTATTGAATTTCGCGGACCACCTGCCGAAGGAACATTCTGATGCCGAGCGAAAAACCACTAGTGGCAGCCGTCAGTTTGAAATCTATTGTACCGTCCGTTCTTACTTTGAAATTGATCGGCACTGCCTCATAGGTCGGCAAATGGTTGTGTTTCGCATAATCGAGTCCGTCAATGTACGTGGAAAATACGGTTTCGACTCCCCGGCGATTCAGCTCAGTGGCGATTGGGTGGACTCGGGTGATGTGGCCCAATCCTATTCCGCAAGGAGCCAGGTAAACACGCAATTTCATGTTCCACCGACGATTTTTCTCCTAACCTCGCCCGCAGGTTCCACTTCTTCGAAGATCTCGCCCTCAAAGACTTTCACGTCAACCCCGTCAAGAAGCCAGGAGTCAGGGGGCAGCCCAGCTTTGAGGCAACAATTCACTAGAAACTCCGTCGAGTCCCACTTCCACTCGGTCGCCACCTGCGGCAGGAGCAGGCCTGAGTTGCCGCCACTGGCGACGATGAGGCCATGCCGGCCGATTTGAATTAGTTCCGGAAGTGATTTTCGGTCATGTACTTTCAGCACCTGGGGTTCAGTGAGGGCGGTGAGTTCCACGACAATGGAGAGCTTCATCTCCCCCGAGGAGACTGGAGGAAATCTAGGGTCCTCGGTTGCCGCATAGATTGCGGCCTTGATAGCTGCCTCCACAAGGGGCTGTTCTGGGTAGGGGAAGCCAATGCAGCCCCGCAACTCATTAGCGGGCTTCGTAACGTTCAGCGTTACGAAAACGCCGGATTTTCTAAACAGCCTTTCAGGCGCGTCTTGGGGCGGTTTGATTATCTGGTTAGTCTCTAGGTACCTGGTTATGGCTAAGCGCGCGAGTTGAATTAGCATTCTACCTTCTTCGAGGCTCAGTCTGTTCTGTGCTAGCGGAGCCGTTTCTCTTCGCGTCAAGAATTTTCCTCGCGCTTCCCAGGGTTTGTTCTATCTTTTTCCAGTGACTTCCTTGCCAGTAAACTTTGGCGCACTTGGGATTAGTGCAGGCCCAAAAACTCTGGTACACTTTAAAAGTTGCTGGAGGCACCGACGCTTTCACTTCTTCCCTTGAAGCTTCCTTCAACGGAAACCCGCACAGCGGGCATCTTGAAACTGTCATGTCGATTTCGAGCCTCAGGTTGTAGCGTTCCGCCAGGTTTGCCAATCGCTCTGGCTCCGTGCGCCCCTGTACTAGTGAGGTCTCAATGCCCTTCACGGCTGCGGTTCTGTAGAGTTCTTCATCAGAAGTCAGCAGGATGAGGGAATCATGTTTGGCGATGGAGAGTAAGTCTTTGTCGGAGGTATCGTTTAGGTAGACCGCTTCGTAGCCGAGCATGCGAAGCCACCTCGCCAACTTTCCCAGCATTCCATCTAGGAGGAAGCCCATGCCCTATCGCTCTTGGTAACCTCGCCCACGGGGTCCCCTACGATCCTTCCCCTCTCAGCAACCAGCGTTCCGTTTACAATCGTGTAGGCCGCCATCCCGACGCACCGGTAGCCCTTGAACGGGGAGTATTTCGCCTTGCTCTCAAAACTCTCTGGGGCAATACGTGTCTTGGCCTTTGGGTCAACTAGCACGATATCTGCATCGTGACCTTCCTTGAGTTCACCCTTTCTTGGCAAGCGGAAGAGCTTAGCCGGAAGTGTGGCCGTAGCGTCGACGAGCCTTCGCAACGAGAGTTTTCCCTGTGAGACCTGGGTGAACAATACTGGGAGGGATGTTTCCAGGCCAGGTACTCCTGAGGCTGCGTCCCAGGCGTTATTCTTCGTCTTCTCTTCCAGCGTGTGCGGGGCGTGGTCACTAGCGAGTATGTCCACCTTCCCCCTCGCGAACAACCTCCATAGGCCATTCCTGTTTGCCTCGCTTCTAATCGGGGGGACACAAATCGCTAGAGTCTTCTGCTTTCGGAAGACTGTTTGATTTAGGAGTAGGTGGTGGGCGGAGGCTTCGCATGTTGCGTTCGGTGCCATTCGGACAAGGTTCACGGCTTCCGGAACGGTGATGTGGCAGATATGAAGTCGCAGTCCCAGCTTGCTGCCGAGGCCTAGAATCTTGCGGACTGCATAAACTTCGATTTCTGGTGCATGTGCTCTGAGAAAGTCTCGGATAGATGTCTTCCCTCGGCGTATGCTCTCCTGCTGAGACATTCTGATGCGGTCCCCGTCTTCCGCGTGGACGGTGACGATAGCCCCAGCCTGTTTCGCAGCTTGAAGCGCATTCATCAAATCGGTTTGGTTGCTCGAGTCAAACGTTACGAGTGCCTTGTTTAGGTATAATTTGAAAGCGATTGCGCCCTGCTCAACCATTCCTTTCATTTCGTTCGGGTCATCAACTAGTGATCCTTGGAAGGCTACGTTTGAGTACAGCCCCCCTTCCGCCTTTGCCATCTTATCAGCCAAATTGAGGCGGCTCACCGTCGGGGGGCGGGAATTCGGCATGTCAAATACTGTCGTGAACCCTCCGACCGCAGCTGCGCGGGTCCCTGTCTCAAACGTCTCCTTGTAAGAGAATTCCAAATCGCGAAGGTGAACGTGTGCATCTATCATTCCGGGCAGGGCGATTAAGTGGCTGGCATCTATTTTCTGGTCGGGAGTCGAAGTTGGTCGAATCTTCGATATGTTCTTGATCACGCCGTCTTCCAGGAATATGTGAGCGTGGGTTAGTTCCTCGCCGACTAGAATCTGGGCTGATTCTATGAATAATGATGGCATGGCCCCAGTTGCACCGCCTGCTGGCTATTCACGTGTGTCAGCAGGTTAAGGTTCGTTGGTTATACTTCTTCAGGTTCTTCCGTATCAGATGCGCAGTCATCGCAAAGGAATTGCCCGTCGTGCGACTTCAACTCGTCAGCCCAAGAGCCGCACCTGTCACAGTAGCCTGAGAGCGGCGCGGCCTCCTTGATCTTCGGGACCGGGGCTATCTGAGATTTCTCAGCCATAACGTCAATCAAAGCCGGTGTTATGTCTACAATATCGTTGCTGGTTATGATGCCGTTGACCTTGCCGCCTTGAACAACGACCAGTCGCCTAACTTTCATCTCCCGCATTCTCTTCGCAGCATCCGTCACGTTTGAGGAAGGGTCGATTGTTGCGATAGGCTTAGTCATGCATTTTTCGGCCGTCACTTTGCTCGGAAGCAAATCAAACGCGGCGACTCTTCTCACAACATCCCGCTCGGTCATAAGGCCCAGTGGTTTGCCCGACTTGTCTACGACGACAACGCAGCCGATTTCGTTTTTCTTCATCAGCTTAGTGGCCGCGAGCACTGTGTCCGTTTCTCGAATCGTGACCACGGGACTTGACATAACGTCCTCAACTTTGACGTCGGGCGTGTCTGACCTTGTTCCCAATCGTTATCCCAACTGGACTGGTTTTTCGACGCCTTAAGGGCTTTGCTGGACATTTCCGGGAGGGGTCTGGTAAGGGCAGGGAAGGGTTATCTAGCGACTGTAGGTATGATGCGAGGAATCCCCAGCCGATTAGGAATGGAAGGTAGTTGAGCACCGCTCAATCTCAGGCTCAAACTCAGTCCAAGAGACGAATCAAGCCAACCTCAGTCGTCTATTGGCTTCGTGTCGCCTTAGCGGTTGTTGCCGGGTTTGCGAACCAATTCTTACACATCAACCAAGCGAGTTTTGGTGACTTCGCAATTTTCGTAGGCATCGGCCTAGGACTAATCATTTACGCGTTTTCCATCTTCATTGTTCAACGTGTCTTGCATTACGGAGAGGCTGAACTGAAAGGAAAGAACCGGTACATCACTCTCGGTGGGGGCACCTTCATAATTCTGTGGATCGTTGTATCGGTGTTTCTCAACACCGTCTCGCCGTAACTACTTTGCTACTGCCTTTTGCGTGTCAGGGGACGCGCGAGGGGGTCCCTCTCGTTCAAGTTTCCTCAAGTAGCTCTCCACGGCGTCAAAGTAACCCCTGTCATAGTCGGAATGCAGTTCGTTCGTTCCGTGTTGTGCGAACTCCTTTCTCAGCGTCTTCAGTTTAGTAGGGGTCATTTCAATTTTCGACAGGTACAGGTACTTGTCATCAGTAGACTTGGCGGTGAGCAGTAGCCCTTCGAGGGCTTTCAGGTAGCCTTTCGCCAGTTCGGTCGCGGGGATGCTAGTGCGTATGCTATCGAGTTCTTTTTCTGCGTCGGAATTTCGTCTCTGGATGATGGCTTGAAAGAATTTTTCAGTGTCGATGTTTAAGCTGGCGCGCGGTTTCTCATTTTCGGCGCTTGACTTCGTCTTCTTCGGTGATATCTTTGATACCTTCCTCAGTTATCTTGAATATGCGTTCTCCTTCCGGTAGGTAGGGGCTTGAGACGAGCCTGCAAATTCGGACTGGGCCACTGGACGTCCGTCTCAAGAATATCCTAGTATGGGTACTGTGAGATACTATATGTCCTCCGACTGCCTCCACAGCCATAGCGAAAAACTGGTCGGGTCTCGACATGACCTGGTTCGTGACAACTGCGCATGCATTGAAAGCGCGGGAAAGCCTAACGAGCCGGTGCAAGTGGCTATTGAGCTTCTGCTGCCGCTCCGCGAGCATCTCTCGTCCGAGGTATTCGCTTCGGAAATGCGCGGTCAACGAATCCACAATTATCAACTTCACGTTATTTTCCTGAATGACCTTGTCAGCTTTGTCGAGTACGAGAACCTGATGATCAGAATTGAAGGCTTCTGAGTAGATGATTCTCTTCGCCGTTTCGATCGGGTCTAGTCCCATGGCCTTTGCCATGCGGACTATCCATTCTGGGCGGAAGGTGTTCTCCGTATCAATGTATAGGGCTGAGCCGTTGAGGCCTCCTTTCTCTTCAGGGAGTTGTACGTTGACTGCAAGCTGATGGCAGAGTATGCTCTTACCGACTCCATATTCCCCGTAGAATTCAGTTATCGTTTGGGTTTCAAGGCCTCCACCCAGCAGTTCATCAACCTGTTTGCTCATGGTCGAAAGTCGCCGAACGTTCTGCCTCATCTTCATGAGCTCGTCAGCTCGAATGAAGCTGAGCGCCAAGCTGTCCCGTGCTTCAGCGATTACTTTGGCGGCCTGTTTTTCACCAACGCCAGCTACGGTCAGTTCTTTGATGGTGGCCGTGGCCAGGGACTCAACGGTCTGGTAACCCATCTCTCTAAGTTTTTCAGCAGTTGCGGGGCCGACACCTGGAATATCTTCTACGAACTCGTACTTCTTCTGCGGTTTCTCAGTCGCCGCCTCGACTTTTTCTTCTGCCGCTTCCTCTGCCTCTTCTTCAGGTTGCTTGGCTTTTTCTTTCAAGACTTCGGCCGTTGCCAACAATAACACCCTACTTATTTCAACATTGGCTACGCTTTCTACAGGCCTCGTTCGATATAACGGAGAGAGATGAGTGAATGAATTACAATCATCGGCTCTTCGCCGTCAGTTTGAAGCATTCAATTATGTCGAGAGCTGAAGCAATGATTCTGTAGGAGCTTCAACATGGGACTCTTGGTAAAAATCGACCCTGAGCTTTCTGAGGCAGCAGAGCTCCTTGAGAAAGCTTTCCGGGCAAGAAGTTTCGTGCTCGTAATCGGCAAGTGCAGAGTCGATTACGAGGGGCGCGCGTCTTCGACGTTAGAATGGGGTGAGAGAGTGACAATTGTGAAACAAGACGGGTCTGTATTGGTCCACAGGCCAACAGAATATGAACCCGTCAACTGGCAGCCCCCAAAATGCGTTGTCAGCGTCAAGCTTGCCGACTCTGGGTTAATTGTTAGTGCGTCACGTTCTCAGCCAAGAGAAAACGTGTCCATAGAATTCCAAGAAATTCACCTGACCGCAACAGGAACGCTCGTCGATACCGGCGAATTCGCTCTGCACGTGACTGAGGAGCAGATGAAGCAGGCGATCCTCACCGCGCCCGACCTAGTAGAAAATGGGCTAAAACCGCTTCAGCAGGAGAAAAGTCTGGGCGAAGCTGGCTTCACGGATATCTTCGCAGAAGACAAGAATGGTTCGCTCGTTGTTGTAGAAATCAAGAGGAATGCAGCCTCAAAAGATGCGGTTTTGCAACTTGAACGGTACCTCGACACCCTCAGGAAGAAGGTTGACAGGCCTCTCAGGGGCATTGTAGTGGCTCCTGAGCTTCGCAAGAGCGCGCAACCGCTCTTGGACAGCTTGAAGCTGGAGTATGTGAGGCTGGCACCCGAGAAATGCTTCAGCGTGTTGAAGAGCCGCAGGGACATGAAACTAAGCCACTTCATGACCTAAGTGTTAGCTAGGGTGGTGTTCTGCCGAAGCTTGGGGCAACCTTATTTAGACTAATAGAGAAGCTTGCGAAGCAAATCAGTGATGAACGTGGAGCCTTCTAGGAAACCTCTCAACCTACTCGTGAAGAAACTTAACGGAGAAATCACGATTCGGCTAAAGAACGACGTAGAATACCACGGCAAGATGATAGACGCTGACAGCCACATGAACATCATTCTCGAAGGAGCAACTGAGTACCGTGGTAACTCTCCGACAGCCAATTATGGGAACGTAATCGTGCGCGGAAGCAACATTCTCTACATTAGCGTAGAACCAGGCAAGAAACAGCCTTAAGGCCGCAGGGTTTTAGCGGGGGTTAACTGAGCGTTGGGTGCTCCCTTTGACTCACCGCTCGAAGCCTCGCTTCTATCTGAGTTGGCTTCGCGTGTTGTTGAAAGCGGGGCAACTGACCCCGACAGCCTCAACAGGATAAAGTTGGAATTTTGCAAAAAGCACGAACTCAGCTGGATGCCACGCAACTCTGACATTCTCGGCGCCCTGCCGGAACACGTGAAGGAAAAACTTCGGCCCAACCTGCGTTTGAAAAAAGTGCGCAGCATTTCAGGCGTGAACGTCATAGGTGTCATGAGTTCACCGCGCGGCTGCCCACACGGCCGCTGCGTATTCTGTCCCATGGAGAAAGGGTTCCCAATGAGTTACACCTCAGGCGAACCCGCAGCCATGAGGGGCTTTCAATCTGGATACGACCCGTTCCTCCAGATCAGCAGTCGGCTTGAGCAGCTCAAAGCCATCGGGCACGTGCCTTCGAAGGTCGAGCTGGTAATTCAAGGCGGAACATTCCTAGCCGCACCCGTCGACTACCAAGAGCACTTCGTAAGTAGATGCTTAGACGCAATCAACGGCGTAAACTCATCAACTCTAGAGGAAGCAAAGACCCGGGCTGAATTCAGCGAAATTCACAACGTGGGCTTAACCATCGAGACCAAACCTGACTGGTGTAAGCAGCCGCATGTTGACCAGATGCTCAGGTTTGGAGCAACGCGCGTCGAAATCGGCGTCCAAGTAATCGATGATTACATCTACACTCTAACTAATCGGGGCCACACGGTGCAAGACGTGGTCGAAGCTTTTCAAATAGCCAAAGATGCAGGCTTCAAAATCGTCGCACACATGATGCCAGGTCTGCCCGGCTCCGACTTTCAGAAGGACCTTGAATCATTTAGAACGCTTTTCGAAGACCCGCGGTTTTGCCCGGACATGTTGAAGATCTATCCTTGCCTCGTCATGGAAGGCACGGAACTGTATGACTGGTGGCAGCGCGGCCTCTACCAACCATACGACGCAGAACAAGCCGCTGACCTGATCGCCAGCGTGAAGGAATTTGTTCCGCCATGGGTCCGAATTATGCGTGTCCATCGGGAGTTCCCTGTTCAACTCATTCAATCCGGTGTAAAGAAAGGCAACCTTCGCGAACTCGCCCTTGCGCGGTTGAGAGAGAGGGGAAAGAGATGCAAGTGCATTCGGTGCCGCGAGGTAGGCCACAGGATGCTAAAGGAGAACGTGACCGTTCAACCCGACCGAATTCGTCTCATCACGCAGGAATACGAAGCGTCTGGGGGAAAGGAGTTTTTCATCTCGATTGAAGAACCTGAAGCGGATGTCGTGATAGGATACCTGCGTCTGAGGTTGCCCTCTGAAAGAGCCCATAGGCCTGAGGTCGATGCAGTGACCGCAATGATTCGAGAACTGCACGTCTATGGGACCGAGGTTCCTGTCGGCCTAAGGTACGGGGGTGCGTGGCAGCACACCGGTCTAGGCCGAAAGCTACTAGCGGAAGCAGAGAAAGCGGCGGAGGAACACGGTGCGAACAGGATACTCGTGCTAAGTGCCCTCGGGACGAAGGGGTACTACAAGCGGGCTGGTTACGATGTCGTCGGGCCCTACGTGGGAAAGACGCTGAGCTGACACAGAGAGCGGGCATAGCTAACGTCTTAAGGGTCTCAGCTTTCCATCTCCAAAGCCTTGGCGGAGATTGGTTTGTCCCAGGAAGAATTGTACGGTTACTCAGGTCTCTCACGCGAGATCCTAAGCAAAGCAGGCGCTCAGGTCGGGGATAGGCTCCGACTTGAACTGAAACGGGGTGCAGGCCAAGAGATTGTGGAGGGGCTCCTCATGCCGCGTTACCACTCCGGCCGGGATGAGAATTACATTGTCGTAAAATTGAGGACTGGATATAATGTGGGCGTTCGGGTTGACGCCTCGACGAAGGTTAGCGTTCTAGGGAAAGGAGAGGCGCCCCATTTCACCCGCCCTCCCCTTCCAAAACAGAAGTCAGGACTGCCGAAGGTATCCATAATCAGCACGGGGGGCACAATAGCCAGTAAAGTCGACTATAGAACTGGAGCCGTGAAGCCCGCCCTCGATTCGGAAGACTTGTACAGCGTAGTCCCGGAACTTGCTGAGCTTGCTGACATTAATGCAAAAGTACTGATGAGCGTCTTCAGCGAAAACATAGGACCACAACAATGGCCTAAGATCGCGGATTCGGTGGCAGAGCAAATTCGCGCGGGTGCGGACGGCGTCGTAGTGGCCCATGGAACTGACACACTTGGTTACACAGCAGCTGCCCTCAGTTTCGCTTTGCACGGCATACCGGTACCCGTGGTACTCGTTGGCTCGCAACGTTCGTCCGATCGGCCTAGCTCCGACGCCGCAACCAACCTGATTGCGGCGACGGCAGTAGCCGGCCAAGCTCCTTTCGCTGAAGTTGTGGTCGCCATGCATGATTGGGTTTCGGATGAGAGAGTCGCCGTCCACAGGGGAACCAAGGTACGAAAGTGCCACACGAGTAGAAGAGACGCCTTCAGGAGCGTAAACGCCCGCCCCATCGCCCAGTACGACCTTGTCAACCGGGCGCTCCAACTCAACGAAGAAAAATACGCTGAACGGCACAATCGTTCAGATTGGGAGGTTCGATCCAAGTTCGACCCAAACGTCGCCCTGATCAAATTCCACCCGGGGCTCTCAGTGGGGATGATCGATTGGGCGACCGCCACGGGGTACAAGGGTATCGTCCTCGAAGGAACTGGTTTGGGACACATTGGCGAGGCTTTGTTCCCCGCAATTGAAAGGGCGGTGAAGAATGGAACTGTGGTAGCCATGTGCTCCCAGTGCATATGGGGTAGGGTTCACATGAACGTCTATTCAACCGGACGGGACCTGCTGAAACTTGGGGTGTTACCACTCGGCGACATGCTCTCGGAGACCGCGCTGGTGAAGATGATGTGGGCGTTTGGGCAAGAAACGGATTCAGAGAAAGTCAAGGAGTTAATGCTCACAAATATTGCGAATGAGATTTCGGACAGACGAATACCTGAGGCCTCCGTAGAATGAGTAAGGAATCAAAGGCCCAACCTAGAATCAAGGTTGGGTTGGAGATACATAGGCAGTTGGACACGGAGCATAAACTGTTCTGCGCTTGCCCGACCCGCCTCGCTGAATCAGAACCTGAAGAGAAGTTCATGCGAAGGCTTCGGCCGACGCAAAGTGAGCTCGGCCAAATTGATCAAGCGGCCCTATTCGAATTCCACCGCGGCAGGAGCGTGCTCTACGAGGAGGATCATGAAACATCATGCCTAGTCGAAATGGATGAAGAACCGCCTAGCAAACTCAACAGCGAAGCGGTTGAAGTATGTTTGACCGCCTCTCTATTGATGGATGCCAAACCTGTGGATGAAATTCACGTGATGCGTAAGGTCGTGATCGATGGCTCGAACACAACAGGGTTTCAGCGCACTTGCGTAGTTGCCCTAGATGGAGCCTTGACGGTGGACGGAAAGGAAATTCCCATTCAACAGATCTCATTAGAGGAGGATGCCGCTCGGAAAACCACTCAATCAAAGGAAACCGTTGGGTATAGGATAGACCGGCTTGGGGTTCCATTAATTGAGGTAACAACAGGGCCCGCGATGGATTCTGCAGGTGAAGTCGAGAAGGTTGCCTACGCTATAGGCACCATGTTGCGTGCGACGAGAAAGGTGAAGAGAGGTTTGGGAAGTATTCGGCAGGATCTGAACATTTCAACCCCTGGCGGAGCCCTAATGGAAATCAAAGGAGTCCAGGAACTCGACCTCCTTGGCAAGGTTGTTGAAACAGAAGTCAACCGCCAGCAAACGCTGCTCGAAATACGAGATGAACTCGGTCGAAGGGGCGCGAATCCTAGTTTACTAGAAAGAAAGTATAGCGATCTCACCGAGGCTTTCCGTCGCTCAAAAGCTCGAATAATAAACGAAGCTATCTCGAAGGGCGGCGTCGTGTTGGCCGCTAAGCTTCCCAAATTCAAAGGGCTCTTAGGAAAGGAGCTTGCACCGGGATTGCGCCTCGGGACGGAACTGTCCAACCGCGCATCATTCTGGGCAGGTGTCGGCGGCATATTTCACTCCGACGAGCTTCCGGCTTACGGCGTCACAGAAGACGAGGTCCACCATGTGGGGGAGCGATTGAATGCGTCGGGCGACGATGCCTTTGTCTTGGTCGCTGAGGAGAAGGCAAAGGCAAACGATGCTTTAGATGCCGTCGTCGACCGCGCAATCGAGGCAATCTCCGGCGTCCCTGAAGAGACGCGCACCGCGATGCCCGACGGGACCACCAGGTACATGCGGCCGAGGCCAGGCGCAGCACGAATGTATCCCGAAACCGATGTCCCACAAACACCAGTCACACCAGAATTAGTCACGAGATTGAAGGCTAACCTGCCCGAAACCCCTGAAGGCCTAACAAAACGGCTGGTTGACCAATACTCGCTAAACCAAAAGCTGGCAAAACAACTAGTCGACTCGGATTATCTTACCCTCTTCCAACAAATTGCTGCAACTAGCAAAGTGCCACCTACGTTCATCGCCACCGTGCTCACTGAAAGCTGCAAAAGCCTTGAACGTGAAGGCATACCCGTTCGCTCCATCCCAGATGGCAAAATCCAACGCATGTTTGGACTAGTGGACGAGGGGGCAGTCACCAAAGAAGCGGTATTAGACCTGTTGAGATGGCAAGGGGCGAACCTTGCCTCAGACCCGTCCGATGGCGTCAAGAAGCTCGGGTTGAGAATGTTGACTGAGCGCGAGCTTAAGGAGATAATCGACCGCCACATAGAGAAGAACAAGAAACTCGTCGACGAGAAAGGAGAAGCAGCCTTCTCGTCCCTGATGGGCTCGGTGATGTCCGAAGTTAGGGGATCTATTGAACCTAAGGTCGTTACCGAGACGTTGAAGAAGCGACTATCCAAAGCGGGTCGAAAGTAGGGGTCGATTATTCTAGGAATTGTATGTCATCGATCAGCCCGTCACTGTTCACATCTAAGCCGCTCACAACCCGTGCAACCACATTTGGATTCACCGAGTTTCCTTTGGCGATTTCGTCAGTGTATTTGATGAACGCGAGCACTGCCGCCCTCGTCCCTTGGTAGGTGTTGCCCGCGATTACTATGATGCGGCATTCCCGATGCATTGGGTTGACGATAGATTGAATTGCGCCTTCTTCTTCTCCCGCGTAGCTTCTGCCTGAGATTCGTGAAACCATGAGGTTGTGCCCGGTCAGTTCGTACGTTATTGGCAGAGACTCATTCACGGACATTGTGACCGTGTTCACTTTTGGCCCACCGACGAGGATGAGGTTTTGAAGCATCTCCTGTTGCGTTATCTCCGTGTCCAAACGCACGTTATTTTCCCTCGTGAGCGGTAGCAATGAACCTAGAAATAGGGCGAGGTCAGTGGCTCTATCGCCGCACCGGGCGCGGCTTCGGAAAACTCCATGAGTATCCGGACTGCCCAGGACGATGTGGGCGTTGAGGTGGCCGAGGGAAATGAATGGGTCAAGGAGTTTGGAGGACGCTTCGCTGAGAGTTTGCTCGGGGAGACTTTCCCCGACCTTTCCTGCGGTTCCGAGTTTGGGGATGATGGTTATTGCCTTCTGCTCCGCTCTGTAGTACTTTGCCATCGCTCCCCTTTTCTTGACGGTTCTCTGCAGGCGCACGAACCCAGTTCGCTCAAGCTCCCTGAGGTGATAACAGACGACCTGTTCGCTCGTGTGGAATGTCTGTGCAAGGTCCTTTGCACATTTCTCGCTGGCCGTCAGTTCGCTTAGTATCCTCCAACGTGTCGGCTGGAGGACGGATTGGGCTATTTTCGGGTCGGAGAAGACACGCGTGGGTACGAGCTGGTCGGAATGCCTTTCCTTTAGGATCAGGTATGACATGGCTGCGCGTCCTCTTGATTCAACGATTAATAAAGTCACGTTTTGACCATTAAGTCAATTTTTGCCCATTCGCAACATGTTTTCAGCGTGGGACCGGTCAATCATCGTCAATTCATCAAATGCCATGCACAGGAATGCTTATCACGCAAATTCGGACACCTCGGCGGAATCTCCTGCAAGTTGGTCACGTGTATGTGTGGAATCTCAGCTGTGGTTTTGAAAAACGGCAACGTCGGGCCAATTCTTTACGATTCATTGAAGCGGCTAGAGTACCGAGGGTACGATTCCGTTGGTGAAGCCGCCATTAACGGCGGAGGAATCGTTGTTAAGAAAGATAAGGGAAAGATCGACGAGGTGGAACAAACACTCCACATTAGTGATCTAACCGGCGTCGTAGGGATAGGGCACACACGCTGGGCAACCCACGGAGCCCCCTCCAAAGAGAATGCCCACCCTCACACCGACTGCAAGGGTCAGGTTGCGGTCGTACATAATGGCATTATCGAGAACTTCATGACGCTGAGGCAAGAACTGGAAGCAGTCGGCCACGAGTTCAAATCTAGAACCGACACGGAAGTTGTTGCGCACCTCGTCGAAGAGAACCTGAAATCGGGAATGGGATTCGTCGAAGCGGTGAGGTCGGCAGCAAATCGATTAACGGGCGCGTACGCTCTGGCGTTCATATGCTCTCTTGAACCTGACAAAGTTGTAGCCGTGAGAAGAGAGAGTCCTCTGGTCATCGGTACTGGAACGGATGGAAACTACTGCGCCTCGGATGTTCCCGCCTTCCTTTCAAGAACTAAACTGGCAATCCATCTCGAGGAGAACGAGATGGCTGTCCTGACAGCAGACCATGTGAACTTGTACAAGGTTGACACTGGGGAGGAAATATCCCGAGAGCCTTTCAAAGTGGATTGGAGTGTTGAAACCGCCCTCAAGACTGGTTACCCACATTTCATGCTCAAGGAAATCCATGAACAGCCACTCAGCGTGCGTAACGCCCTCAGAACCCACCCTATTTACCTCGAACTGATGGCTTCTGCGATCAACCGCGCGAAGAAAGTCTTCTTACTGGCTTGCGGGACCTCCTACCATGCATGCTTGGCCGCGGCCTACGCTTTTTCTAATCTCGCCAAAGTTGAGGTTACACCGGTCGTTGCTTCGGAATTCATAGACGGCTTCGGCGCCCTTGTTGACTCGGATACTGTTGTTCTAGCGGTAAGTCAATCCGGCGAGACAACAGACACGCTCAGCGCTGTCAGAGGCGCAAAGGACAGGGGCGCAACGGTGCTCGGAATCAGTAACGTAATGGGCTCTACGCTGACTAGGCTTTCAGACGTTTACATAGGGCAAAATTCAGGGCCCGAAATGGGTGTAGCGGCGACAAAAACCTTCACAGCACAGGTCTCAATTCTAGCAAAACTTGCCCTGGCCCTAGCCAAGAAACGGGAAGTGATTCCGAAGAGCCAATCTGAGCTATTGGAAAATGGCTTCAACCAACTGCCGGACTGGATTTCCACGTTCCTATCCACTCAAGAGCGTCATGTCAAACGCATTGCGGAGAAATATTTGGACAGGAGGAGCTTTTGTTTTCTTGGCAGGGGAATAAGTGTTGCAACAGCACTTGAAGGACGCCTGAAACTTCTCGAACTCTCATACCTTCCCGCAATCGCGTATCCTGCAGGGGAATCAAAGCATGGTTTCATCTCAGTCGTGGAAGATGGCTATCCGGTCATCTTCGTCGCCCCGAAAGATGAAGTCTATTCGAAGATTATCGGCAATGTTATGGAGATGAAGGCGCGCGGAGCGAAGGTTATCGGAGTGATCGACGAAGAGGACGGGGAAATATCCACTCTCTCCGACGAAAAGATAACGCTTCCACCAGGAATTCCGTCGCCCCTCACGCCAATCGTATACATCTTGCCACTTCAGCTGTTTGCGTACTATGTGGCTGTGGGGAAAGGTTACGATCCGGACTTTCCGAGAAATCTTGCGAAATCGGTTACGGTGCACTGATTCCCTGAAACCAACGTGCCTCGCAGTCCAATTCGAGACCGGAGACCTCCGTTCTTCTTGCCAGAACGCGACAGCCCTGTGAGTGTGACTCTTGCGGAGGCTCTATCAATCGTCAAGCGAGCCATCCAGGCGGCGGCAGCTGAAGACCGTTCGACCTATCCGTTTCTTCTCTGGAAATCCGCGGCGGAAGCAGAGTACGCCGCGTTCCAACTCTCAATGACACAGGGTTTGAGCGACCTCAACCCTAGTGGCAACCATGACGAAACTGACGCTGAACCAACCGCGGGGGCAGCTCATGAGCTTCTTTTGGACGCCCAATCGTGCCTTCAATCCAAACCCCGTGACGCTTATTTCACCATTAGAAACGCTGTGGCGATTCTTCGGAAGATATCTGTGGCAGCGGAGGATCTATCAAAAGGCCAAAGGGCTCGTCCAGAAAGTAGAGATTAACAAATTGAGTTGTGTTGGCCTCTCAGTCTCGGAGGAATTCTCTGCGTTATGGATACTCTGAGGCTTAGTTTTGACTACTCGTAAATTAGTAGAAACTCTATTATAAGTAGGTTCGAAGTGTTGCCCGAACAAACTTGGTCGAGCGAACGTCAGCACAGAAGTTGACTGTTACCCTCGCGGGAGCGGCAGTGTTCGCGGCGATTTCAGCGATTTTGGCCCTTGCGAAGGCGTCGGTGCCGTTCCCATTAATTCCCTACCTCCAAGTAGACTTCTCCGAGATCCCCATTCAAATGGCCTTCTTTCTGTTCGGTCCTTTTGCCGGCGCAATTACCGCAGTCATTCAATGGATATTTCTAAACGAAACCGGGGGCGACGCGCCTCTCGGCCCCGCGATAAAATTCGCCGCGGTCATATCGACACTCGGAGGCTTCTGGCTGGGCGGCGAGGTATCTCGCCGAATCAAGGGGAGTTCGGCCCATCCCTCACTTGCTATTTCATTGATACTTGGTAGCGGTACTCTCTTGCGCGTAGCCGCGATGACCGTCGTCAACTACGCGGTCTTAGTATACATTGGGCCAGTTTTCTTTGGCGCAAACTACCTAGCCTTTGCGAAAGTAACATTGGAGAAGTCGACGGGGTGGACGTTCCCAAGCGATGCTATGGTTCTAACTTACACGTTAATCTTTACTGCTCTGTATAATGTTGTGAATCTTCTCGTGGCGGCAATCCCTGCCGGCTTAATTGTTTCCCCGATTGCGAAATCGTTCAGGCACATTACTTCGGGTGAGACTTGGCTGGCTCGAAATACGCACTCGTGAGAGCTGCGGAGTAATCTCTCCACATCTCTGCAGCACCTTAGAGTATTACGATGTCCTCGCGTTTGGGGCCCACGGACACGTACTCGATCGGCACCTTCGCCAGTTCCTCGATTCGCTTGAGGTATGCCTGGGCTCCTTTTGGTAGGTCATCCCACTTTCGTGCGCCTGTTGTCGGTTTCTTCCACCCCGCCCATTCCTCGTAGACGGGTTGCACTCTTCCCAAGTCAACGGTGTCTGGCATTTCCGTGATTTCTTTCCCATCCAAGCGATAGGCAATGCAGACCTTCATGTTCTCTAAGGAATCTAGCACGTCAAGCTTCGTGACTGCAAGGCTCGTCAAACCGTTTAATGACGCAGCGTAACGGACAACCACGCTATCTAACCAGCCACATCGCCTAGGCCGCTTGGTCGTGGCACCGTATTCCTCACCGATTTCGCGCAGGCGTTCTCCGTCCTTGTCAAAGAGCTCTGTAGGGAATGGACCGCCTCCAACGGCTGTCGTGTACGCTTTCACAACACCGATGATGTTTTCGATTGAACGGGGCGACACGCCAGCGCCGGCGCAAGCGCCCCCAGCCGTAGGTGATGACGCGGTGCTGTACGGGTAGATTCCCCAGTCAAGGTCGCGCATCGCACCCAATTGGCCTTCGAGCAAGACCTTATTGCCTTCCGCCAGTGCTTTGTTTAGAATTGGCCGAGAGTCAACAATTCTCGCGCCCAATCTGTCGCCCCATTCCCTGGCTTGCTGTATGAGATCCTCCGCTCGCAGAGGCGCCAAGCCGTAAAATCCCAACTCGTGGTTCTTGAGAGGAAGAACCGACTTCAACCTGGTTTGTAGGAAGTCAAGGTGGAGCAGGTCCCCTATTCGGATGCCTCGGTAGGCCGCTTTGTCGCCATAAACGGGCCCTATGCCCCGGCGCGTAGTCCCCAGGCCGCCTTTCCGTTCCCCCGCCCCGTCGAGAAGCCGGTGGTACGGCCAGACAATGTGCGCCCTCCTGTCGATCCAGAGGTTGTCGGTCTTGACTCCAGCTTTCTCCAATGTTGCGATTTCATCGAGCAAGGAGTCCGGGTCGATCACGGCTCCTGCCCCGTTGATGCAAACAACTCGAGGGTAGAAGATGCCGGACGGAATCAAGTGAAGCTTGAATGTACCGTAATCATTTACGACAGTATGCCCTGCATTGTTGCCACCCTGAAACCTGACAACAAAATCCGCTTTAGCGGCGAGATAATCTATAATTCGGCCCTTTCCTTCGTCGCCGAATTGCGCTCCGACGACTACAGTGCACGCCACACAGTGTCCCCCTCACTGGGGCAGAAGATTGAATTTAAGCTTTGACAGCAATTCACGAGGGCGATAGCTTGCGACACCGGGAGACCGGCTGTTTAGGTCCGAAGGGAGAGCGCTCTGAACTTAAAGGACGCATTATCTTCCATGGCCACTTTTCTCAGCTTAAGAGACGTAGATTGGCTCGGGAGTGGCGATGCGGTTCATAGGGACAGGAAAGGGTGTACAAGCATTTCCAAGAAATCTGCCCTTCGAGTGACCCCAGTTCATTACTGCTTTCGTGAATATTGGTTTTACTCTGATGGGTGGTTCGCGTCACTGTGGTTTTCATTCCGACTGTTACCGTTTGGTAGTGTGAAGATTGGTTCCTGGAGTTGTTCTTCCTCCGATTCTCTTTTCAGATAACGTTTCAGGATTTCTGCTTGAATAGCCAATGAAATCAGTACTACGCCAAATACCATCGCCGTAGTTATGGCCTTGTAATTGCTTTCAGGTAGCGAGAGCACCAAGGCGACTGAGACAGCTCCTCGCAGTCCAGCAAACGCCAGAACTTTGTTCCACGAAACCGGCAGCCTCTCTCCTAACATGCGTGTCAATGCGACAATCGGGTACACGCTGACTAGTCTAGCAACGACTATCGCTGCAAAAGCTACGAATACGTATGGAGCATAGGCGTATAGCAATTCGATATCTGTTTTCAAGCCAATGAGCAGAAAGGCAAATGAGGTTGCCAGAAAAGTCAATACTTCCCAGAAGTGCGTCATGGTTTTCCGGGTTTCCTCCGACATGGCGGTTTGCATGGTTCGATTCCCTAGCCATAAGCCCGCAATTGGTACGGCAATCAACCCTGACATGCCTAGACTCTCTGCGATGATGTAGGAGCCGAACATCGTGAATATCGTGAAAGACGTTTCGGGCAAAGGGTTCGTGATCTGTCTATGGAGCAGTTCACCTATCCCTGCCACCACGAGACCCACGGCCAATCCTCCTAACAACGTGTAGGCGAATAGTCCTAAGTCTCTCATTGGGCTGAATGATAATGTAACTGCGAAGGAATACAAAATGACAGGCGTAGCGTTGTTGAGGTACGCCTCAGATTCAAGAATCGTGGTCAGTTTTTCTGGGGCCCGCACTCTCTTCAAGACGCTCACGACAGTGACTGGGTCAGTTGGCGAAATTATCAAGCCAAACAGGAGTGCGGCTGCTAAGGGTAATCGAAGAGTGAGGTTGAGGACAAGAGCGGTTGCGAATGCGGATATTATGACTCCGAATATGGCTAGGCCAATGACCGTCTTATGCACAGTTCTGAATGTCTGGAAACGCGTTCGCATGGCTGATTCAAAGATCAGGGGAGGAACAACTAGGCCAAGAATGAGGTCACCGCTGATCGGTATGTCGCTGATGCCCCCTCCAAATTTGAGAATTGATAGGGCAAGACCGATGCCGATCATGACCGTTGGGTATGGTGCCTTCAGTTTATCACTCAGAAGAGACGCAACGAACGAAAGAATTATGACTAGCAGCAGCACCGTCAACGGGGAGCTGACAAGCTCAAGCGTCATCTGAACGCCCCACGCTAATTCGTTCCCTGCTTCACAGGGTCGCTAAGCGTGCGTTCAAGGTGTTCGTAGGTGAAGTATTATGTACACAGCGATATAGGTCAAGAGAATCAGGCCAACTGTTATTCCGATCCGATTTGGATGCGCTTTCAGGTGCGATAATAGCGTCATGTCGATCGGCTGTTTCAGGAGAAAATGCTTTTTTAACGGTTACTATCGGGTAGCAGCAAGAATGCGGAATGAATGCCATCAAGTTACGCAAATCAGCAAATTCTATGTATTTCGCAAGCAGTTGATAGTATTGGGTTGGCTGATTGGCTGGAGTTAAGCGGCGTGTGTCTGTTTTGAGGGCTGAGACGTATGTGCCCGATGATCTTGATCTGTTTGTTCTCGAAAAGATGATTGAAGACAGTACTATTACGTTCAAGCGGCTGGCGATGTTGGCGAAAACCGACCAACGCACAATTGCAAAGAGATACGAGCGTCTGAAAAGGGAAGGCATTGTGAGACGTGCTACCATCGATGTGGATTGGTCGAAATTGGGTCTGACGGCGACGGCGTTCATCGGCACTGCCACTTCCCACGGGGATGAAAGCCGGAAGAAACTGTTCGAGTTCATAGAGCATGAGCCTAGAGTCTTGGAGGCGTACACAACCTTGGGCTCTCATGAGTATTCCATGACAGTGTTGGACACCAACATGGAGAAGCTTAGGGGAGGAGTATGCGATAGACTTGAACCGTTGACAATGGGTTTGTCCACCTCAGTTGTTGTGAAATCAGTAAAACGCGCCGACCATAAGGGACTACTACACTATGTCAGGAAGACTCGAAAGCGCACAACTATGATGTGACCCAGTCATTTTGTTCATTCCGCTTACGGGCTGATAGAAGCGGACGGTCACTCTTCGCCTCTGCTTCTCGTAGTCTACGAGCATCGGCTCATAGTCCCTATCGCCAAGGAACAGCATTGAGTGGGATGCGGAACGCTGAACCTAAATCCAAACAGCACTTGGCTCGCTATGGGAAGCCAAACAGACTTGAACTAGAGCCAATGCTCCGAGGCCGGACACTATGCCAGTGGCAGTTACCGCTACAGCCCACTTTCTTAGATAAAGAAAACCGGTTCAGGCATCAAAACCGCGTAGTCGCTCTGCCATTCCATCAATCCTTCTGCCAGAATTGCCTGCTCAAAAGCAGTGGAGACAAATATTGTTTGTACTGGGTTCACTCGGGACTAGCGATATGGTTCATGGCGGCTAGTCCGCCGCTGAATATCTTACGGCTCCTATTTTTCCCTGGCGAGATATGATTCAAATTGGCTCTGAATCGCGGGAGGGTCGACGGGAGATAATGAATCAGTCTGCCCGTCGAAACATCATAGCGCCGGCTGAGGGCGCTCTGCACTTAATGGACACATCATTTTCGAGTTTGCAGTCCACTTGCAAACCGCTTGAAGATGTCTATCCATTAAACTTTCGGAAGGAAAGCATTGGACCCGTCACAAGGCTCAGGCAGGAGCAGATTTCCTAAACCAATCCCCACGTGTGTTCGCAGTTGCAGTAGCTTTTGCCGAAATTGTGATTGTTTGCGCTGCGATTGTTGCTTTTGAATTTGAAATTCCTGACCGTCGCTGGGTACTCATTGTAGAATATCCAAGACCAAATTGGCCCAATGAGGGGTTGCGATATCTTCCAGGAGCATCTCGCGTATGTTGCCATCTCTATGCTAAGCTCAGTTTGACCAGAGGATGCGCTCACATTGAATATGGGGAGGCCATTCTCGTAGCGCTTGGTAATCTTAACGTCCTCCATAGAATACTCCTTCCCCTCCTCGGGGTCGTAGAAGTCGAGCGTCTTTGAAATCATTCTTTCACCCCAATCCATCGTACTATCATGGGATATTGAATGTCTGAACATTGGGATACCAATGTGGGGCAAGAAGTATTGCAGGTAGCCTCCATTGTCCCATTGCACCGTGCCCCAATACCAACAAGGGGTTATCGAAGATATTCGCACTTTCTGGAAATACGATCGTCCCTTTACTGGGGTTTCGATGTCGCCTACTCGGATCCTTCCCGATGACGACAGTCCCCTGTATTTCAGCATCGAATACCCCATGTTTCCAACGAAATTCTTCCCTGTGGGCACTAGTTCCGCCATCACGTCTTTCCATCTCTCCATCGACAGCTCGATTCCGACGTTGTCCGTTTCTATCTTCAGCCAGAAATCCGCGCTGCTTCCGCCGTATGAATAGACCCCTTTGTGGCCTTCCATTCTGAGTCTTCCAGAGTGGTCATCGCGTTCGGTCTCAGTCTTCCCGTGATCAAGGAGGAGAGGTTCATGCATTCTCTTACCGTCATAGTACCAGGAGGCCACCATCGATTCGAAAGCAGCGTGTTTCCCATTGATTTCCACTGGGATTGTTGGCTCCCAACAATAGTCGTTCACACGGACTGTTCTGCAATTTCGGGTGCCCCAAAGGACCATGAGCTGTTTCGGGAATTCGGGGGCGTCAGGGTTTTCGAAAAAGTGAATCCACCACCACCAGTGCCACGTGCGGTTCTTGAGCATGTTTTCAGGATAGATTCTCCAGATATCATCGAAGACTTTGTGCATGGAGGTCTGCAAATCAGACGGCCTCAGCGTTAATTGGATATGGGAACGTTTGGCGGACTTATCAAGTATCAAGTGATAGTATGTTCAGTAAGGTCGATTCAGCCGCGTCAGATAGCGGCGGACGGGCCTTCGTTTCGTAGGATCTACTTAGCCCATATATGGGGGACCTGACCCGCAAGGTGTTACCTCTGGAGTTCGAAAACGAATTCTTGGGCTCCTGCGAGAATAATCAACGTGTGCATGGAGCCAGGCGTAGGCGATGAGACGCCTAGGAAAAGCGTAACGAACCCATTAGGCTGAATTGTGGGTAGGTTCCCGCCCCCGGTGAACATGTTCCACCGGTAACTAGCCGGGAACACAATATCGTTTGAAGTAATCGAAAGGTTTCCTTGTGGCTTAGATCCGATAATTGTGGGATCTGTTGGCGAACCAACTGTTCCTTTTGTGAGTTTCACGTTGTCGAAGTAAATTGCAGTTATGTTCAGAGGGCTGGTACCTCTGTTCCATAGCGTGACTGAGACTTGCACGAGATCTCTGTTGAAATTGTAGCCCACTAATTGCAGGCCCG
>Ga0187886_1000194_pt1 | contig 84381 bp, 72 predicted proteins | sample June2016WEW_20_1_FD_133001 | JGI IMG/M metagenome (GOLD analysis project Ga0187886, IMG submission 133001) | Peatland microbial communities from SPRUCE experiment site at the Marcell Experimental Forest, Minnesota, USA - June2016WEW_20_150 | ecosystem: Environmental > Terrestrial > Soil >... | reverse complement strand
TGTGACTGCTGAGACGAACACCCTGCTGAGTTGCGTAATAATCGTGCCTTCTCAGGGACCGGTCGGGAAACGGAATGTTTGTGATGTCAGGCAGCGGATGGTTTTTGTTGTGAATGATATTTCCGTTCTCTCGATAGGACAACCCCAGGATGTCCTTGTGCGGGACCCCCTTGACAATCTGCCGGATGACCTCTTCACCTTCACCTCGTACGACCATTTCGATATTAGGACAACGCTCAAACAGGTATTCTACTTCCAAGGTGGCTTTGTAACCTCCGACAATCGTGGTGACTTCAGGCGGTAGCTGAGAGACGAAATCACATATCTTCTTGAACTTGGTTTCCCATCTGATGCTGATGCAGAACAGGTCTATCTCGGCCCTGATGAACTCGCTGAGCTTCTTTGGGTCCTGGTAGGCCTTTTCACTCCGAAGGTCCAGAAGCGTTATCTTGCCTACCAGGCCCTTCATGCTTGCGGCGATGTACTCAAGACCTGTCGGAGGTAATGCCCCCATGGCGAAGGTGCCATCCCCGAAGTATGGATCCAAGGCAAGAACATGTTTGTACTTTATCATATGAGCATCGTAAATACTAAAACGGGATTTCTCATATTAAACGCTCGGCTACACAACCAAGTTTTTCAATTCCACACTGGCGTCAAAAACCTTTACTTTTACAGGAACCAATGGTTTTCGCCATCATGGCAGGTCCTCCGTTTTGTCTTACTGATTGGTCTTCATCTTGGCCATTCCAGGATGGGGGAAACAGGGCTCGATATTGAACCCAATCACGCCAGATATTCGCAGGGGTGTCGAAGGCTACCTGCCGGCCTTCGGAGAGCAGCAATACTTTGTCCACCTGTTCTAACAGGGCGGCACGATGAGATACAATAAAGGTTGTTCGACCCGTGCAGAGCGTACAAAGAGGATGCAATATCTGGGCCTCGCTGAGCAAATCCAATGCCGCCGTAGGCTCATCAAGCAGAATGATGCGTGGGTCGCGCAGGAAAACCCGCGCAATCGCGATACGTTGCCGTTCACCACCGGAGAGACATGCACCCCTCTCTCCGGGCAGGGTGTCATATCCCCTCGGCAGACGCATGATTGTCTCATATACGCCGGCGAGCCGAGCAGCTTGCTGCACATCTCCCAATCTGGCTGAGCCCAAGGCGATGTTTTCAGCGATGGTTCGGTTCAGCAGGAGAACATCCTGGGGAACCACTCCGACAATCTGGCACCATTCTTCCTTGGAAATGCCCCGCAAGTCAATGCCATCAACCTCGATTTTTCCCTGGGTGGGTGCCGACAGTTTCAAAAGAATATCGAAGAGCGTGCTCTTGCCGGAGCCATTTGGACCGACCACAGCAACGCGTTCGCCGGGCTTGACCACGAAGTTCAGGTCACGCAATGCTTCTTTCTCGCCCAGGTAGGTAAAGCTTAACCCTTTGATGCGAATCTCTCCCGCGATGTTCCTGGACGTCGCCACCGTCGGCGTATCCGAGAGTTGAGTCTCTGCCAGTAAGTGTTCTACACGCTGGGCGGCCACTGCTGCCTTCAAGGCCTTGGGGAGCAGTTCGGCAATCCGAGAAATCGGATCCGCCGCCATTTCCATGTAGGCCAAGAAGGCGACGAACCCGCCGGCAGTTAATGTCCCATGCAGAGCACACCAACCACCGATAATCAGGACAATAAGGATGCCCGTATACTCCGAAAGGCCAAAAAACGGTGTCACCGTGGCACGGACCTCGCCGGCTTCCTGTAGTTCCTGGGCATGATTGTTAGCCATCGCCTCCACACTTGCTTGTTCCTGCGCCGCCGCCCCGAAAGATTGAATCGCTCGCATACCACCCAGGGATTCCTGCACCCGCGACGTAAACGCAGCCACAGCATTCATGGCCCGTTCCTGGTTTTTCCATCCCCCCCGTCCGATCCTTACCGCCAAAACGAAAACTATCATCAGAAAAATGAGCACGGGCAAGGCCAGAGTCTTATTGATAATGAACATTGCTACTAGCAGGCCACCCAGGATGCAAGCATCGAACGGAATATCCGAGGCCAATTCCAGAGTCATGTCCTGCAGCATCTGAACGTCGGTGACGAGATTGGTAATCAGGTTTCCCATCTGGCGTCTGGCATAAAAGGCGAGGGTCTGGGCTTGAAGCCGACCGTAAAGTTCCGCGCGCAATTTGGCCCCTCCCTGGTACATCAGCCGGTTCTGAATTCGGACAAGCAGGTAACGAGCCGCATATTGTACCAAGACAATGACAACCAGAGCCCCAGCAACCCATAGAATCTCGTAAAATGCAACAGTCCCGAGATTATGCTCGTACGGCTTGACGATGATGTCGATCGCCTGCATGACCAGCCAAGGGCAAACCAGGTCCGTAGCTGCCAGAAAGAGGACCAAGACAAAAGAAAGGGCCAACTGCGAGCGCGAGAAGAAATACCGGCACAGCAACGATAGCAAAGGTCGCATAGATTGGGATGAGACAGTGTGCTCTTCCACGTTCATTTATAATGCCTCCCGACTGCGGCATAGTACTCGGCAGGTGTTACTCCCAGAACGTACGTATCTTCGTACCGACGGCCGCGCTTGAGATAGGCCTTCAAGACAGCTTCAACGTGCATGTAACGCCCCAGAAATCGCAGGGCTCTGCGGTTATCGCCGTAGATAAATGCGTATAACTTGCGCAAGTTGAATTCTTCGAAGGCAATTTGGGCGACCTTGTCTATCGCAATGGCTCCCAACACTAGTCCACGCGGCTTTTCTGAAAGGAGTGTAAAGTCGATTTCGGCGGTCCGGCTGATCCAGTTAATCCACATGAAGTGGACTAAGGCGATAGGTCGGGAATTCATTTCCAGAATGACGGCACACTGCCCGTCACGAAACGGGTCAGAGGATATAAGCTTTGCTATCTTCCGGCGCAGATACGCTGCAGTGCACGGTTCGTCTTCTAATGCCTTTTGGATTGATGAACTACCGTACCATCGCGACAGCAGGTTTCGATGCCGTGTTTCCACACGACATGCGACAAGACGATATTCCTTCATTTCGGACCTACGAGGCATCGCGTCCACGCTCCATTCTCGCCAGCACAATAAGGTCGTGATATCCGCCCTTATGGAAGAAGTGCTGCTGCAGAGTGCCTTCTCGTCGGAAACCAAGAGCGGCGGCCAGTGTCAGTTTTTCTCTTTCGCGAGCCAAAGCCAACAGTTGAAGCCGGGTTACCCGGGTCTGACGACACGCCTTCCGTAACGCGGTTGCCAAGGCCGCGACCTCCACCGAACCGGCCCGGGGAAAACCTGAGAAGTAGACTATGTCGAAGTTTGCCAGGGCGAGGCTCGGCTGAATATCAAAAAGCAGGAAGAAGCCCTCGATTGTTTCATCCTGTGCTGAAATCCACAACGCGGCATCTTGGCGACAGTACTTACTAAAATCACGGAAGTTCATCAGCAGTTCCGGTCCCGAAATATCAACGAAGAATGGCTCGTAGGTGGGGCTCAGATACTGTTTGAAGAGGTCACGGATTTCCTTGGCACCGGCTGGCCGGAACATATTAAAAACTCCCTGGACTTATCAAAGTACAATTTATGGCAGGCACGGCGGCTCTACGTCTTTTATATCTGGGGGTGCAACAAATGGAACATTATCCTCCAAAAGCGGCCCGGGCAGAGAAAGCATAAATCGCGTCCTCTTGCACAAACAAAAACAACTTTTCATATAATCACCGGTGATATGACGTAGCCGATCGTTGCCCAGACGATTCGCAATGGCCGTATCAATTTTGTCAGCTGATATCTCAGAAGGTCTGAACCAGTCCGAGGCGATTAAGAAACCCCACGAAGAAAGAAATGACGGTATGTGAACACGGTAACTGTGAACCTCTGGAAATACCGTCCGCAGCGTCTTGGCTAACGCCGCATGCTCTTTGTAATCAAGGAATGAAAATTCCAGCCCCTGAACCACCACAATGGCGTTAGGCCGAAGCCGCCGACGAAGTATCTCGTAAAACTGTCTTGTATAAAGCGCCTGCGCAGGCCCGTTGTCCAGCATATCTACAATATCGATTATCACTACATCATAATGCGCGTCGTCATTTTCAATGAATTTTCTTCCGTCTTCAAAAACCATTTGCACCCGCGGTTCATCAAAAGCCCCGCGATGCCATCGGGTAAGATGCTCACGGCATAGTTCCACAACTTCGCGGTCGATATCTACCATAGTGGCAGACTTGACGGAACGGTGAGCAAGCACTTCGCGAAGAGTGGCTCCTTCGCCTCCGCCGATAATTAGAACAGAGTGGGGATCCGGATGACACAGCATCGTCGGCTGAACGAGCATCTCATGGTATAAAGCTTCGTCGCATTCAGCACTTTGAATGGCTCCATCAAGTACTAAAATCCTGCCGTAATTGTATGTGTCCGCAATCAGAATATTTTGAAATGCAGTTTTACCTCTATAAATTACAGATAATAAACGATAATGATAAAAATCAAAGGGATTACTGTTTTCAATCAGAAACAAAGTGTTATCTTCTGCTGAAGTCGGATCGGGACTTTCTGCATAAAACGAATTGTTTGGAAGCGGCGGCAGCGGATAAGGGCGATTAATAAGACTGGACTGTCGCGGGCTGTATATTTTCTCGCCTTTCATAAAAACATCCTGCATACTTTCAACAAGTTATAATGTTCTAAAAACAATCTTCTTCAATCGTATCTCCACGAAGCAATATCTTCTGTAGATAGCCCGCAGGACGGAGATATTCCCGCAGTACCGAATGAAATTTCTCCGCCACGCATAACTGACCGCACGTAAACAGGTCCACAAAACATGCGTCATGCTCGGGATAAGTGTGGATGCTCGCATGACTCTCGGACAACAGCATTAGAGCTGTAAAACCTGACGGCAAAAAGGTGTATTCGATAAGTTTCAACAAAGTAGCTCCTGACGCATCCACTCCCTTACGCATCGCATCAACTAAGCCGGTATGATTGCACATCGCAGCATGGTCACAACCGAAATAATTCGCAATAAAATGCCGACCGGTAAATTCGAATTTTCTCTCCGCTGTTTCCGACACTTCTCCTCTGCTGACGACGACAAATTTCTCCGTGTGCGGAACAATTTTGACAACCTTGGAATTTCCGTCAATCATCCGTGGCATAAACGCCTTCACTTTTCAGGATTTACATCTCATACGATATGTCGTAGCCGAGCATTCAATAATAGTATTCGACAAAAGCAATTTGTTAACTTCATATGGTCTTATTATCAGCAGGCTAATTATGTAAAAGTTTTTTTGCGTAAGCGTTTTTGACAAAGTTTAAGGCTTTGTTGTTAACGACAAGCTTACCTGAAAATTACTTCTTGGTAATCTAAGTGGACAATTTAATCAGACCGGCAGGATTAATTAATGGATACTCCAGTTCGTAGTGGTACAATAAAAGGGGCAAGGTCATGGTAGGGCCATGAAGTTGCAAGTAAGAGCAGAGAAATAAAATGAGAATACTTGTTATAGAAGACGATGCAATAACGGCTTCTTTTATCATGAAGGGACTAAAGCAGGCAGGCTTTGTTGTCGAACATGCTCGCGATGGTGAAGAAGGATTGCACTTAGCGTCGACGGCCTCCTATGATGCGGCAGTAGTCGATATCATGTTGCCAAAGCTTGATGGTATTACGTTGATAGAAGAGCTCCGTAGAAGAAAGATTATGACTCCTGTAATAATTCTAAGTGCCAAAGGTACTGTAGACGACCGTGTTAAAGGTCTTCGGGCCGGTGGAGATGATTATATGGTAAAACCTTTTGCATTTTCTGAGTTATTAGCTCGCACTCAATCTCTAATCCGCAGGGCTAATTCGATATCGGAACCGACAACTTTAACTATAGGTGAGCTGATGGTAGACCTGCTCAAACGAAAGGTATTACGGTCTGGCAAAGAAATTGAACTTCAGCCCCGCGAGTTTGCTCTGCTTGAGTATCTTATGCGTAATAAGGGGATGGTCGTGTCAAAGACAATGATTATGGAGCATGTCTGGGACTATAATTTTGACCCTCAGACAAATGTGGTTGAGGCCCGTATTTGTCGATTGAGAGACAAAATCGACCGTTCATTTGATAATAAGTTTATCCACACCATCAGGGGCGTAGGCTATGTTCTCGAAGAGAGGAAATAATATACTTAGCACAGTAACCTTCCGCCTTACCCTCTGGTATTCGATTCTGCTGGCGGTGTTGTCTTTATCAGTTTTTATCTTTGTGTATATCTGGATGGCAATAAGCCTTCAACATAATCTGGATAAAGTACTTCTTGATGATGCAAAGGAATTCAGGTCGATTTATGAAAGAGACGGTATTGATTCACTTAAAAAGGAGTTTCAACTTGAAGCAACGTATGAAGGGGTTAAAAGGGTGTTCTTCCGGATGTTCTCCCCCCAGCTGGATGTGCTTGCTACATCTGATATGAAACATTGGAAAGATATAGGTTTACCGCCGGCGACTTTGAAAAGCTCCTCAAGTAACAAAGAGTTATTGATGACCGTATCAATGCCTGGCTACGAACATAAAGTCCGGGTGATTTATGAAAAAACTGCTAATGGTAACATTATCGAGGCAGGTCACGCACTCAGAGATAATGACGCATTAATGAATAGATACAGGCAAACTTTTGGGTGGGGGTTTCTCGGAATTTTGGCACTCAGTAGTATAGGAGGGTGGTCTTTAGCTGAGCGGGCCATGTCAGGGGTCAAGCGAGTTACTCAGACGGCGGTCAGCATAGCAAACGAGGGCAACCTTATCCATCGTGTTCCCGTAGGTAATGAAGGTCGGGAGATTCGTAATCTTGCTTTGGCTTTCAATAATATGTTGGAGCGTATCCAATCGCTTGTATCGGAATTGAGAGAGGTAACCGATAATATCGCACACGATCTGCGCAGTCCCGTTACCCGTATCAGGGGTATTGCCGAGACAACACTAACCAGCAATGAGAAGCTTGACACTTATCGCGAAATGACAGCAACCATCATTGAGGAGTGTGACAGGCTTGTGGGGATGATCAACACTATGCTGGAAATCGCAGAAACTAAGGCGGGTGCGGCTAATTTTGAAGATGCTCCCGTCGATATCGTAAAGATAGTCAAAGATGCACATGAATTATTTCAACCCGTGGCTGAAGATAAAAATATAACTTTGGAGCTTAATGTTCAGAACGGAGTAAAAACAGTTCTGGTTGCCGGAGATACAACAAGACTTCAGAGGGCAATGGCGAACCTGCTGGATAATGCTGTTAAATATACAGATTCCGGGGGAAAAGTTACAGTATCTGTCGAGCAGATGCAGACACAGGCAAAAATTTCAGTTAGCGATACAGGCCTTGGTATAGATGAGAAAGATATCACTCGTATTTTTGACCGCTTTTATCGGGTGGACACAAGCCGTTCCACAGCCGGAAACGGATTGGGGCTTAGTCTGGCTCACACAATTGTCCAGGCACACAAAGGAAGGATTGTCGTAGAAAGCACACCCGGCAAAGGAAGCACATTTACCATTATTATACCTTGCATATCTAACACGAACTAACCCAAAGACAACATTACCAAAAGATAATCGTGCGGTAAGATTACTTTTGCCGAATACTATTATTGAACGCTCGGTTGCTTACTTGCATTTATGCCCAGAAACTCCAAAATTGTGCATGTAAAAAGGAAACGAGTAATGACATATTGTATGGGATGAAAATTCTGAAAGGTGAAGGCATTTATGCCACGGATGGTCGATGGAAATTCCGAAGGCGTTTAATATGGGAAATACCAGTAAAGGAAAGAATTGAATGGCTTGGTTGTGTAGCCAAACGTTTGATATGGGGAATCCCAGATGAAAGGTATCATATGAAGAACAAACTCCCACAAGTCACTTTGCTTTTTTGGATCATGAAGATAGCTGCAACCACTTTAGGTGAAACGGCAGGAGACCTTTTATCCATGACGCTGAATATTGGCTATGCGATTAGTTCAACGATTTTGGTCGGAGTATTTTTGGTCACACTGGTAACTCAATTGAAATCAAAAAAATATCACCCGCTGCTTTATTGGACTGTTATCCTTTCTACCAGTACGGCTGGTACAACGATGTCAGATTTTATGGACCGCACTTTAGGGCTTGGCTATGCTAAGGGCACACTTATTTTAATTACCATTTTGGCGACCATTTTTGTGTACTGGCGATATAGCGGTCATTCTTTCTCTGTCCTAAATATTAGAACATTTAAAGTCGAATTGCTTTATTGGATTGCTATTCTATTTTCAAATACTTTGGGTACCGCTCTAGGTGATTTTCTATCTGATAGCTCCGGTCTTGGGTTTGCGGGAGGAGCGATTCTTATTGGCGGTTTACTGGCACTGACAGCCGCTGCCAAATATTTTACACAGGTTTTTAAAACCCTGCTGTTTTGGATTGCATTTGTCCTCACCCGTCCCTTTGGTGCAACCATGGGGGATGTTCTTACAAAGTCAAGAGAGTTAGGCGGACTTAACCTTGGTACTATCGGTTCATCTATCGTTCTTGGATCAATACTTGGAATTTTGATTCTGTACACAATTTTCAATCAAATTAAGGATATACAAGTGGCCATAGCCGAGGCGGATTAGGTGACGGCTATCTAAATTATGAGAAATCTGTGGACACCATTAGGGACACCATGCTAATTTTTTAACTATAACTCTCTCGAAGATAAGTATATCCGGAGAAGTTATCTTCAAAGCGTTCTGGCGAGGCACCGCCGAAGCGGAGAAGGTTGAGCAGTGGAGCAGGGGAAAGACTGGGTCCCAGATAAAAGAGTTCTGGGGTCTCTGCTGCGCTGCAAAAAATGGCCTCTCCAGTCATATAGGAGGAGGGGGGAGTGAAACTGGAGAGGCATAAACATAGTGTTCAACTAAAAGGCGTTTCTGAGAAGGCAAATTGATACAGTATTTTGAGAAATTTATAAATATTTTTGGGCCCCCGATAACGATATTATAGGGTTTCTGCTACGCCACGAGGTGGTGTTGGGAAAAATTCAAGAAAGAAAAAGAGGTCTGTCGATGTAGTTAAAGTGAAGGTTAAAAAGTGGCTCTTTGGCAGGTGACCAAGCGGTCATAAAGTAGCTGAACTTTATATTGCCCACTTTCGGTACACACGCAAGGCAGAGCGAAATGCGGGCGTAAAAAGCAAGAGCTAAAAATAATAAAGAAAAGAGCCACATAGACTAAGGGAGAGCTACAGAGCTCTCCCTTGTTTTTTGCCATGCTAATTTTCCTATTTTTCCCCTAAAATAACTTGCTAAAGGAGGGTATTTAGCTGAAGATGGATATGAGATAGAAATGCAAACAGAAAGTTCAGGTTAAGATGACAGAAGTGCCGCCAATTCTATTGTCAGCGATTATCTGCGAGAGAGTTATTTTTGATAGAATCACCGGCATGCCGAGCATTATAAATATTATCCAAAATATCAATGCGCCAAAGTATCCGATTCGGTATCCTTCGCTTGTTTTCTTCTGTGAATTAACAAACGGTCACGGGAAGACTAAAACAACAATAAGACTCGTTGAGGAGCAGGAAGAAAAAGTTATATTCGAGCAAAAGGGAGAAGGTGAGTTTAAAGATGTTAAACAGGTTGTTAGTTTGGCACTGAACCTTCAAGGCATAGTGCTGCCGAGGGAGGGCGAGTATTGTTTTCAGCTTTTTGCGGAGGACAATCTGCTCGGAGAAAGACGGATTACCTGCAGGAAGGTTGCGCTGCCTTCAAGAGGTGGGGAAACGTCCGAGTAAAAGCTGAAGGAATTATGATTAAGATTAGCAGAGGGATTTTTATTTCGGAGGATGAGCTTGTTTTCAAGTTTTCGCGTGGCGGCGGGCCCGGGGGACAGAACGTCAATAAGGTCAATACGCGGGTAACAGTGCTTTTCGACGCGGCCAATTCGAGGAGTTTTTCCGATGCGCAGAAAGAGCGGATACTCAAAGGGCTTGCAAGCCGAGCCGAAAAAGACGGTGTGATAAGAGTTGTTTCGCAGCGGTGTCGAACACAAAAGGCGAACAGGGAGGCAGCGGTCGAGCGATTAGAAGAGCTATTGAGGGAGGCACTAAAAAAGAAAGCGGCGCGGAAAAAGACAAAAGTGCCGGAAGCAGCCAAGAGAAAACGCTTAGAGAGAAAGAAGCGGCGAGGTTTTTTGAAGAAACAGAGGGCGGAGAGGAGTTTTGAGTCGTAGCAGGTCAAGTGAGTTCGATATCGAGGGGTTTTTCGGGCGGGGGAGAGTCGGGGGCAACTAACTTTTGGCCGAGGGCGAAAGCTTCTTTCATTGCGGAAGGATGTTCTTTGATTTGGCCGGGGTCCTCCACCTTATTTACAAATAAATTTGCTGCGTAGTTTATATCGAGGACGTCGAAGAAGTATTTCATTGTCAGGCGGACGCTTTCGAACATCTTTTTGCTTTTTGAGCCACCAACGGCGATAACCATTGCGCGTCTATCGCGGCCGGCGGTGTTGATGAGGGGCTTTTTCAAGACGTATTTGTGTGCCCAAAGGCACTGGCAGCGGTCGATGAGGATTTTTGCTTGTGCGCAGACGGCCATAAAAAATATCGGTGTTGCGAAAATAAGGCGGTCGGCGTCGAGCATCTTTGCAGAGATGAGGTGATAATCATCTTTGACGACACAGGTGCCCGTTTTGTAACAGGAGTTGCACTCGATACAGGGTGCGATTTTGAAATCTGCCAATCGGAGATATTCGGTTTGTGCGCCGACCGATTCGGCCCCTGCCAAAGCCCGGCGCAGAAGCAGGTCGCTATTGCTGTTAGCCCTCGGACTTGCCGAGATTCCGATTACTTTCAGAGCCATATCAGCAGTAAGCTATCAGTATTTGGTGCGAAAAGCAACAGGGGTAAAAGAATTTTGATGTCGGCGATTGACAGGCGGGATTTTTGCAGATAAAAGTAATTTTAGGCGAGGTTTAAGAAAGAAGGTTTTGGCATTTTTGGGAGAATTGAGATGGAAGTGATAGAGTTTTTGAAAAAGTCGAAGGTAAAATACAAAGTTACGAAGCACAAAGCGGCGTTTACGGCGCAAGAGGTGGCGGCGGAGGAACATGAGCCGGGGAAATACGTGGCCAAAGCGGTGGTCGTCAAGGCCGATGACAAATATGTGATGTGTGTTCTTCCAGCGTGCTACAACATTGATATGAAGAGCTTGAAAAGTCAACTGAAGACCAAGACGGTGAAGCTGGCAAGTGAGAAAGAGCTTGGTAAGATATTCGGCGACTGTGAGGTAGGGGCGCAGCCACCTTTTGGGAACTTGTATAATTTGCCTACAATTATGGACAAGGTGTTAGAGGGAGACGACCATATTATGTTCCAGGGCGGCACACACGAGAAATCAATACGGATGAGTATGGCAGATTACCGGAAGCTGGTCGGGCCAAAGGTTCTTGAATTCAGCCGGCATGTAGCTTCGTGATTGCGGTTCCGGAGGTCAAGAGCGGGGTTAGTTTATAACGCCGGGGAGAGAGTCTGCGAGAGGGGTGATTTATTTTTTATTTGCTTTTTTATTATCTTCAATGGACCAAAGACGTCTTTGTAGTGCAACGACAGCCTGTTCATTCCTGGCATCTGAGAAGGAGACAATTGCTTTTTTCAGGACTTCGATAGCTTCATCGTATCGCTGCTGTTTTGAAAGAGCATCTGCGAGCGCTAAATGATTTTCTACTTTGAGTGGATTCATATCTACGGCTTGCTGAAGATATTCGGTTGCTTCACTGAAGCGATTGATTTCCGCCAGGGCGGAGCCCAAATTTCTAAGAGTCTTGGCCGAGTTTGGTTCCTGGGCCAAATCTTTCCGATAAGATTCAATCGCTTTACTCATATATTCGGAGGCATCATTATCCCTTCCTAGTTTTTTCGATGCCATACTGATATTGTAGTACATATCCGACATACTGACCATTGCGTTGGCCTTTTTGTTGTATTCAATGGCGCCTTTGGCAGCGTCGATAGCTTGCTGCCATTTACCCAGCCTTGCCAGAATCTGCCCCATATTATTGTATGCCATAATCGACATTGTTGGGTCGACCTTAATGAGTTCTTTATACATTGCGACACTCTCGTCCAGTTTGCCATTGCTTTCAAGTTTTGGTATCCTCTTCAGATATTTACTTGACAGAGACTCCAAGGCGCTTTGGCAAACTACCGGCGTCAGTATATTTTCCACCGGTGCATAGTCATCCGTTAATACGATTTCGTGTGCTTTTTTCTTGAGTGTTTCTATTTCAGAATCGTTTAATATCCATAAATTTGAGCCTGCTACCGGCTTTTGTGAGTCCAGGTTTTCAAGATTAATTTTTCGCATGGCAGCGATAACTACAAAAGTATCCCGTCGCTCTAAACGTGACCTGTCTTTAGCAACGACATAAACACAGGGGAATGTTTGCTGGAGAGTTTTGATAACGGCCCCCAGGAACAGCCCCCTGTCGTAAATATCTATCAGATTTATCATATATACCCCATCATCGGTGAGGATTTGAGCGATTTTGTCGTTGAATTCTTTGGTTGTCAGCTGGTAGGGGACCGAATAGTTGTTGAAGGCATCTTCATAGACGAAGTCATATCGAGGTATTTGGCCATCGGTTCGTTTTTTCTGGAGTAACTCGTCGACATAATTGCGGGCATCCATCGGAAATGTATTAATGGAAGTATTCCTGTCCAGGCCGAAAGCCTGGATGGCTGCTTCAGTTACCCGCGGGTCGATTTCGGCCACATCAATGTGACTTCCCGGCCAGATTTTCTCAACATATCGAGGAAAGACATACCCTCCACCTCCGATTGACAGAACCGAAATTTTAGTTTTGTCCCGAGTCAACAGATGAGTTACTGCAGCATAGACCCGCTCATAGGGGTATTGTAAATCAAGTATGTTGCCCATTATGATTGCGCTGTGCAACAGGTTGTCTTCCAGAAATTCACGTCTGTCCACTGTTTCTAAAGTGCGTTTTACGGCGATGTAGGAGTATTGGCTTTCGTCCTCATAAAGAACGGTGGGATTCGGTTTTTCTCTCAATGCGAGAGACGAGGCGGTACTCTCAGCCCAGCTGGGAGGTGCCATTCCCATAGTCATTAAAGCAATGAATATTGCCGCCCAGATGTACAGCACCCAGAGTCTTGACCAGTACAGGACAGCCATAAGCAACAAGGCTGCCCCGACCGTCCAGATGATAGCAATGGTTCCTATCGCAGCAATCAGATAGAACCCTGCAAGAAACGTCCCTGCAATACTGCCTGCGGCGCCGAAGGCGTATATGTCTCCGACGGTCCTGCCGGTAGGCAGTCCCTGGTCGAGGGCCATTTTCGCAACTACCGGACTTATTGTTCCCAGTAATGTAGATGGGAGCATAAAGACCAAAAATACCTGCGTAAGCACATGGGCCGGCCAGCTTAACTTCCATAGCCAACTCCATTCGCCGATGAGATTGTTCAGGATAACGGTTACCACACAGGCGACAGAAGAGATGCCCAAAAGCACAGCTAATGCCTTTCTTGCCTGAAAGCGGTCTGCGATACGGCCACCCAGATAATTGCCTACGGTGATGCCGGCCAGGACCACGCCTATTACCGAGGTCCAGGTATAGAGGGATGAGCCGAGATTCTTAGCTATGAGCCGGCCGGCAACAAGCTCCAGCACCATTATGCAGGCACTTGAGAAGAAGACGGTTGCGCCTGGGATGAGAATTGAGGGAAGACTTTTGTTTTTGCTCATTTTTATCCATCCTTAACTTATTTTTATATTGAGTGGAAGTATAGCAAAGCCTTATGCTGCCAACAAGCGGTTTTTCGGCTTTGCAGTGCATTGCAAACAACAGCCAGTTGTGGTAAAAATGGGGGAAGAATAATTCCAAATCGGGAACGATTCAGATGGCGGTTCAATTTATTCTCGGCAGAAGCGGGACGGGCAAGACGAGCTATTGCATAAAGGCGATAGCGGATGAGCTGGCAGCAGGTGCTGATAGTCAGCAGTTGATACTGTTAGTTCCGGAACAAGCAACATATCAGGCGGAGCGTGCGATTTTAAGCGATAAAGCAGTTGCGGGGTATCACCGATTGTGTGTGCTTTCATTTTCGCGTCTGCAATTTTTACTGTCAGGTAAAAGAACGGCAAAGCCGGCTGTAACACGCATCGGGCAGCAAATGATAATCCAGAGGATTTTGCGAGATAATAAAAGTAAATTAAAAGTGTTTGGCTCATCGGCAAATTTCCCCGGGCTGGGACGGCAAATGGCGGAAACCGTGGCTGAACTGCATCGGTATGCAAAGACGCCGGAAGATATTGAGCAGTTACTGAGCCAATTGCAAAAAGACGAACGTAATAGTCTGGCTGTTCTTAAATTTGCCGATATCGGGCTGATTTTCAGAGAATATCTGAAATTTATCGAGGGCAGGTTCATCGACCCTGATGTTCAACTGAGGCGCAGCACCCAGGGTGTGGCTACTGCGACCTTTGCTAAAGGCGCCAAGTTATGGGTCGATGGATTTGCAGGGTTCACGACGTCTGAGCTTGCAATTTTAACGGAGCTGCTGAAAGCGGCGGCGGATGCTCAAATTGCACTCTGCCTGGACCCGTCAAATATTGATTTGGCAAATCCCGATACAGCGAAGCTCGAAGCGGTGAGCATATTCAGCTCGACGGAACGAACATACGCTGCTCTTATCGAGATAGTAAAAAAAAGCAAATTGCGGTTAGCCAAGCCAATAATCCTAAAGGAGGGAATCAGATTTTCGCTCAGCCGAGAGCTTACTCATATCGAGCGTGATATTTTTAAGTTTGAGCCGTCAAAGATACCGGCGGAGGGCGGCGTTCGTATTATATCGGCGCCCAACATTCGTGCTGAAGTCCAATTTGTTGCAAGAGAGATACTGCGAATACTGAAGGAAAAAGATTATCGATACCGTGACATTGCGGTCATCGCATCGGATATCGACCGTTATGAACACTATATAAGGGCCTGTTTTGAAGATTACGGAATACCGTTTTTTATTGATAAGCGGAAGAGTCTTAATCAATACCCGGCAATCGGGCTTATCTGCTCGGCTCTGCAAACTGTGCTGAACGGTTTTTCTCACAGCGGCATATTCAGCTTTCTTAAGACGGACTTAGTGCCGATAAGGCGGGACGAGATTGATTTGCTGGAAAACTACTGTCTTGCATTCGGGGTGACAGGTAGCGACTGGACAGGCGGGGAAGAATGGCGTTTTGCAGGCGACGGAAACGAGCAATTTGATGAGGAGCGTGTGAACCGAATCCGGCTGAAAGTCAGCGGGCCTTTGCTTGAACTTCGAGATAAACTTTGTCCTATTGATAATCCGGCAAGGACGATAATCGCGGAAGAATTTGTGCGGATTATATTTGATTTTCTTGAGGCCTTAGGCGTTCGTGGGGAAATCGGGAAAAGGATTGAGGAAGCAACCGAGCAAAAAGATTACGCTACGGTCGACGAACATCGGCAGTTTTACGATAAACTCTTAGATATATTCGATGAAATTGTCGAGGTTTTTGGCGGCCAGGAAGAGACGGCTGGGGATTATTTTGCGATTATCAGCTCCGCATTTTCGCAGATGGCGATGGCATTTATTCCGCCGACTTTGGACCAGGTGCTTGTCGGCTCTATTGAGCGAAGCCGACATCCCGATTTGAAGGTAGTTTTCCTTATAGGCGCCACTCAAAGAGAGTTTCCGGTCCCGGTGAGTTTCGAGAGCATATTGACAGATGAGGACCGGCAGGCCGCCGAAGAAGCAAAATTTGAGCTGGCAGCAACGGCCGGTCAAAAGCTGGCTGAGCGGCAGTATCTGGCCTATATTGCATTTACACGACCAAGAGAGCTTCTGTGCGTTACGTATCCTTCGACCGATGAAAGGGGCAGCGCCGCAACTCGCTCGCAATTTATAGATAATCTGGAGGCGCTATTTGAAAATCTCGAGGAGGAGTCAATTGCAGGATACAGGAATGCCGTTGAGCAGGTTCATAGCAGAAGTGAGCTTGCGGATTTACTCTGCGGCCAATTGGGTAAGGATGCTTTTTTGGCTGAAGCGAAGGGAAGAAAGCAGCTTAGCGAGCTATTAGGTGATATTACCGCGGATAAGGAGTTTGCGGAGCTGGGGGCGGAGGTTTTGTCGGCGATAAATTACGACAATCGTGCACAGTTAGATGGGGACATAGTTGAGGAACTTTTCGGCGGGAAGGGGGAAAAGGCGGTAAGAAGCTCAGCGACGAAACTGAGCACTTCTGCGGCGTGTCCATATCAGTATTTTGCCAGATATATACTGGAATTGGAGGAGAGAGAAGAATTTAAGTTTGAGCCGCTGGATTTGGGTATTTTTTATCATCGTGTTCTGGATGCTTTGTTAAAGCGACTTAACTCGGTGAAAAAAGATTTTGCAACAGTTGCGGATGAGGAGCTTCTGAGACTTCTAAGAGAACAAATAGCGAAGTTTGTTGGGGAAGACCTTTTTATATCGAACTTTTTGCGCCGTTCGGCACATAACGTTTTTATCATTCACTGTGCAGCCGAGGTGCTTGAGGATTGTGTTCGGGCAATTGCGGAAATGGTTCGAGCGGGAAGTTTTCGGCCTCGCTGGTCGGAGGTTTCATTCGGCCAACCCAAAGAGGCTGTTGAAAGCATCGGTGAGTATAAACTTACTCTTTCTGATGGTCGGGAATTGTTCTTGGACGGTAAAATCGACCGGCTTGATATTGCAGAAACGGAAGGCGAAAAAACTGCGATTGTTTTTGATTATAAACGGAGGGCAAAATCCTTTAACTGGTCGGAGTTTTACCACGGTCTGGATATGCAACTGCCGATTTATATGCTGGCAGTTAAAAATGTTGACAATCCTAAGTTTAGTATCCACAAGGCCTTAGGCGCATTTTATATGCCGGTCGAAGTAAGTCCTACGAAAAGCACTATCGATGAATTGTCAGAGAAAACCGAAAGTTTCAATTACAAAGCGAAAGGAATATTTAACGGCGAAGTTTTTCGACAGCTTGATAGTGGGGCTTCCCAAAACAGCAGGTTTTATAATTTTTACGTTACTAAGGACGGCGAACCATACGGCAATTATGAAAAACAAGGTGCGTTAAGGCCGACTGATTTTGAAAAAACTCTTAACTTTACCGAGAAAAAGATAATCCAGTTGTCCGAAGAGATTCTCTCGGGCAGAATCGAAGTCAAGCCATACCGTTTAAACCAGAAATCACCGTGCAGTTTTTGCAAGTATAAGCCGGTTTGCCGATTTGACTGGCAGATAAATGAGTACAATTTTTTAGAATCCTTAGACAAACTTAAGACGCTCGAAAAGATAAAGGGCAGTAATGGCTGAAAAAAAGATTAGATGGACTGAGCAGCAGAGGCGTGCGATTTCTGCGCGCGGCAGCGACATTTTGGTAAGCGCCTCAGCCGGCACGGGGAAAACAGCGGTGCTGTCGGGGCGATGCGTCGATATAGTATCCGATAAAAGTATATGTCCCGATGTGCGGAGCATACTCGTGCTGACTTTTACGGAGATGGCAGCCGAGCAGATGCGGTCGCGAATCGCCGAGCAATTAAAAGATGCGTTTGTGGAAAGCGGCGACCGTCATCTTCGGCTACAGCTTATGCTGCTGCAGAGCGCCGATATCAGCACGATACATTCATTCTGCAAGCGGCTTATCACGGAATACTTTTACAAACTCGGCCTCGACCCGACTTTCGGGATAATCGACGGCGACGAGGCGAGACTGCTGAAAGCGGAGGCCCTCGAAAAGACGATTGAGTGGGCGTGGCAGCAGAGTAATTTAGTGCAAGGGCTGGAACAGCTTTTCCGGCGGCGAGACCTTCGGACGAATGATGGTTTTCTTGCAAGGATAATAAATTTGAGCAATTTTTTAGACGGCGTAATTTCGAGAGAGAGCTGGTATGAGCGAGCGATACAGCTTGGCGGGATTGTCACCCCTTTTGCCTGCGGACTGGGTGAAGAACAAAAACAAATTGTTGCGGAGAGATTGAGGAGCATTGTCAATCAGCTTCAACAGGCCAAAAAGCTTTACGAGAACAGCTGTTCCGGCGGGGACTGGGCCGAGAAACTGGAAGAAAGTCATATTAAACCCGTTGTGCGATGTATCGAATTACTGGAAGCGGGCGAGTGGGATAAATGCGCCGAGGGGATAAGAAATTTTGCTAGGCCCACAACCTACAAGCCGAAAGATGTGCCGGAGATGGTTGCCGAGCTTATTCGAAAGAGGGTCAAAAGGGCTTTAGATGTTTTTGTGGGACTTTCGGAATTTGCCATATTAAATCCTGATTATCTCAACAGAGTCGGTGGGGCAGTGAGCCTACAAACAAGAGTGCTCGTTGAGCTTGTCAAGAAATTCGACCAGTTGTATAGTCAGGCGAAAAAGGGAGTTAACTGTTTAGATTTTGCCGACCTCGAACATTATGCGCTGAAGCTTTTGGCGGATGAAAATTCTCGGGGTGAGGAGCTGCTACCGTCGGAGAGCGCTTTGGCGCTGCGGCGGAGATATAAGTATATATTTGTTGACGAGTATCAGGATATAAATGCTGTTCAGCAAGCCATACTCGATATGCTCAGCTCCGGCAACAATGTTTTTGTTGTAGGGGATGTTAAGCAGAGTATTTATGCGTGGCGAGGGGCTGAGCCGGAGATTTTCCTGGGACGGCTGAAACCAGCATACTCTGGCGGGCTGCGGGTTGACTTAAATGCGAATTTCCGTTCATCCAAAGGCATCCTCGATTTTGTCAACAAGGTATTCGGAAAGATAATGACGGCCTCTTTCGCGAGGATAGATTACGATGAGTCGGCTAAACTAAGGCCGGCAGCTAAAAGTGAAAACGAAAAAGGCGTTGTCGAGTTTCATATTCTTGATGAGAAGAATAAAGGTGAAGATTTAGAAGGCGACGAGACGACAGAGATTGCGGAAGGAAGTGAAGATGTTTTCAGCTCTCGCCAGCGTCAGGCGGCGATGATTGCCCAGCGTATAAAGCAAATGGTCGGAGCGGAAACGGGGCAGCCGGAGTTTCAAATATACGATAAGCAAAAGCGCGAAAAAAGAGGGGTCGAATACCGTGACATCGTAGTGCTGATGCGTTCGCTGGCTAAAAAGGCGAACGATTATGTTGAAATTTTTCGATTGGCAGGCGTGCCTGTCAGTTGCCAGGCTACGGCGGGCTATTTTGAGACGACTGAAATTACCGATGTCTTGTGCCTGCTAAAAGTTTTAGACAACCCACAGCGCGATATCGAATTGGCAGCCGTATTGCGAAGTCCGTTTTTCAAGGTCAGCGACACGGAACTGGCGAAGATAAAAGTCTATAGTAAGACAGATGAGCGATATAAGAATTTTTACGATTGCGTTGTCAGTTATAGTGAATCCGGGTCTGATGCAGGATTGGCGGAAAAGCTTAGAAAGGTGCTTGAGCAGATTGAGGGTTGGCGTGGTGTTGCGAGGGACGGCAGTTTGGCTGATTTGATTTGGCACGTCTATCGCCAAACTGGTTTTTTGTCGTTTGTATCGGCCCTGCCGAGCGGGGAGGCGCGCAGGGCGAATCTGCTTAAACTGCACGAGCGGGCGATTCAGTTTGAGGGTTTTGTCAGCAGTGCCGGCAGGCCGTCGCTGGGACGTTTCGTTGAATTTGTCGAGGAGCTTCAGGGGATAGGGCAGGACTGGGCGCCTGCCGAGCCGGATAGCTCAGTCGAAAATGCCGTGCGGATTATAAGCGTCCATAAGAGCAAAGGACTGGAATTTCCGGTTGTTTTTTTAGCTGAACTGGATAGTCAGTTTAATAAGACAGATATTCAGGAAGATTTTCTTGCTGATGTCAGTGATACGCTGGGATTGCAGATTATCGACCGCAAGTCGAATACCAAACTGAGCTCGCTTGCGCACCAGATTATCGCGGAGAAGAAATTAGCCACAGCTTTGGCGGAGGAGATGCGTATTCTTTATGTTGCGATGACGCGTGCGAGAGAACGGCTTATTTTAAGCGCGTCGGAAAAGAAGAAAAGTTGCCAGGATATTATTTGCGATGGTTTTTTCACTGGCGATGAGCCGATTAGCGATTGGCAGCTTCGGCGGTGCCGCAGTCCCTTGGAGTGGGTTCTCTACGGGCTTTCGGACCGGAAGAATTTGCACGAGGCCTTTGAAACGGGATTAACGGCTGAGGGCAGCAATGACTTGTTCAGCGTGAAACTTTACGGCCAGAAGGAGCTTGAGGGGCTTTGCGGATATATCCGCAAACTAAAGGACAGGAAATGTTGCCGGCCCAAAGCGGCTGTAAGAAGCTCGCAGGCAAAGCCAAAAGAAACGAAGCTGTTATCACAAGTAAAGAAGTCTTTGTCGTGGCGATACCGCTTCGGCGATGTGCCACTTTTGCCAGCCAAGCAATCGGTAACGCAACTGACACATCGAGAGGACGAATACGTAAGAATCGATTATTCGAGGGTATTGGAGCGAAGGCCGAGGGCGGTTTTGTCAGCGGAATCAGTGGAGATTGTCGACGGTCGAGTGATTGGCACGGCTGCGCACCTTGTGATTTCACAGCTTGATTTGGCAGGGCCTGTAACGAAAGAAATAATTGAGAAGACAAAGGAAAAGCTTTTAATTGACGGCGCAATAACGGAGACGGTTGCCGAGCATATTAACACAGATTCGATAATCGCATTTTTTGAAGGCGAGTTAGGCAGGGTGGCCCTTGACGCCAAGAATACCGTTTACCGCGAATGGCCATTTACTTTTGCTTTACCTGCTTCTGAATTAAGTAGTTCAAGCGACGAAATCATTATTGTTCAGGGGATTATCGATATGCTGGTTCAAACGCCGGAGGGTTTGCTGGTGATAGATTTTAAGACCGATGATGTAACTGCTAAGGAGGCACCTGAACGGGCGGAACTTTATCGTGAGCAGTTGGAGCTTTACGGCAGGGCGGCGGAGACGATTTTGAAGGTCAAGACAATCGGTAAATGGCTGTATTTTCTAAAGCCGGGATGTGCGGTTGAGGTCTAAAAATTAGCCACAGAGGGCTCGGAGAATATTTAATTAAAAGTTTGAAATCCGAAGCACGAAATCCGAGACAAATTCAAACGTTCAAAATACGAAGTTCGAAACAAATTTTTACCGAGTTGAGTTTTTCTGAATTGCACTTGTCTGTTGGTGTTGTGTTTGTATAATTAGGCCTTTTTAGAGCTGCGGCAAGGCCTTCGCCTTGACGAGCTGGTAGTCAAAAAGCAGTATAAGGGTTTTTATGGAGAAGATATAGAAATGGCAAAGGCAGCGAAGGCGAACGCGGTAGTGGGGCAGTCGGGCGGGCCTACCGGGGTGATAAACGCATCTTTAGTCGGCGTAATCGAAGAGGCAAAAAAACATCCGGAAATCAAAAATCTCTACGGTGCGGTCCACGCAGTAGCGGGGATGGTCAAAGATGAATTTATAAATTTGAAGAAATTATCGCCGGCCCTGATGAAAGACCTCATCGCTTCACCATCATCTGCGCTTGGCTCCAGCAGGGATAAGCCCGACGAAGAATACTGCGCTAAAATTCTTGAGGTTTTCAAGAAGCGTGATATCAGATACTTTTTCTACATTGGCGGCAACGACTCGGCAAATACCGCGCACATTATCAATACAATAGCGACCAAAAGCGGTTACGAGCTGCGGGCGTTCCACATACCCAAAACCATAGATAACGATTTGCTGGTAACCGACCATTGTCCGGGGTATGGGACTGCGGCGAAATTCGAGGCGTGTGCTTTGATAGGTGATGATTTAGACAACCGTGCATTGCCGGGTATAAAGATAGATGTGATTATGGGAAGGCACGCCGGCTTTTTGACTGCGGCCACTGTTTTGGGCAAACGGAGAGACGATGACGGGCCACATCTAATATATATTCCCGAAAGATGCGTTTCGATGGACAAATTCCTCGGCGATGTCGAAGGCGTGTATAAAAAACTCGGCCGATGTGTCGTTACGGTAAGCGAAGGAATATGTGATACCGACGGCGTTACGTGGACGGAAAAAATTATACAGCAGCAGGAAAGGGATTCGCACGGCAATATACAACTTTCCGGCAGCGGAGCGCTGGCTGATTATTTAGCGGCGCAGGTCAGAGGCAAGATTGGCATAAAACGAGTGCGAGCCGACACGTTCGGGTATCTGCAGAGGAGTTTTGCAGGTCTGCAGTCATCGGTCGATGTCAAAGAGGCGAGACAATCCGGCAAAATAGCTGTGAAATTTGCAATGAAAGATAATAGCGGCTCGGTCGCAATAGAGAGAATCGGCAGCGGGAAGAAATACGCAGTTAAATACTTCCGCACCGAACTGAGCAATGTTGCGGAAAAAACAAAACCAATGCCTGATGAGTTTATCAATGACGAGGGCAACGGCGTAACGGACGCTTTTGTCGAATATGCAATGCCGTTGACAGGGGGGGTGCCGAAGGGCGTTTATCTCGGCGGTTGTCCGAGAGTGTAGCAGCCCAGCGGAGCTCCTGACTTTTTCTATTTTCTTTTACTTGGTTATTGACACCTTGAATATCGCAGGATAAATTGTGCTTTAGATATCTGTATGGATTATATCGAGAGTTGAGTTTATAAGGAAACCTTGATACCCCCCAGAGGGAAAGATGCGTAGTCTTTTCCCAAGGTGAGTATATGTTTTTAAGGAGAATTGACTATGATAAGGAAATTCGTGGTAGTGCTGGGCGTGGCGGCTGCATTTATGGCTGCGAATGTTTTCGCTGCTGATGCGAATGCCCCTAAGCCGAAGAAACCCGAAACCGTAAGGCTGGAAGGGACCGTTAGTGTTACCAAAGACTCCAACGATGTTGTCACTTCTATAAAGCTGACCACCGCCAGAAAGACCGTCTATTATGTTACTCTCGACGAGAAAGGCAAGGAGCTCGGTGGTCTCAACGGCAAAGAGGTTGAAGTGCGGTGTGTGATTACCGAGAAGGACAACCAAAAATGGATTACGGTTCACGAATTCCGGCTGGTTGGGAAGAGAGAGACCCCGCTGGCAAATCCAAAGCCGAAACCCATTCCCCCCAAAAAATAATTCTTTACAGAGGTTCAGTGGAACCATCGCTGGATAGAGTTCCTTTGTATAAACAAGGCCTGTGATGACCCATTTGGGAGTTAGGCAGCGCAGAAGGCGGCCTTTATGTGCCGAGAAGAGAAGGTAAGGAGCCGTTTTGATTTCTTTTTTTCTTAATGACTGACCAAAAAAAGGCTCATGACCTTCTTTTTTCTTTTTATGAACGTTTTTAACGTCCATAATGTGTTTTTTACCTTTCTCGGCTACCCGATGAGCTATATCGAGTTCTCGGCCACCCTTTTGATTACCGTTTATGTCCTGTTTATTACCCGAAGGATTATCTGGGCGTGGCCTTTGGGGTTAGTTGTTTTCTCACTTTTTGCCGTCCTGTTTTACCAGGTGCGTCTGTATTCTGATTTTTTCGAGCAGTTCTATTACATCGGCAACTGTTTCTACGGCTGGTATAGCTGGAAAAAAGCTGAAGATAAAAAGAAAGAGCTTTATGTAACTTACGCCACAGGCAAGGCCCGGCTTACAACCGTTCTGCTCATAGCGGCAGGGGGGACACTTCTGGGATTTTTGATGAGCAGGATTCATATATACCTGCCGAGCTTGTTTCCACAACCGGCTGCATATCCGTATATCGACGCGACTGCAACGGTGATGGGGTTTGTCGCAGCGGCACTTTCGGCACAGCGGAAAATCGAAAGCTGGTGTTTGTGGATTTGCGTGAATGTCATTTGCATCGGCTTGTATTACGCGAGGGGCGTAAAATTCGTTATGCTCCTTTATATATTCTTCCTCGCTCTGGCAGTTAACGGCCTGATTACCTGGGGCAGGGAGCTGCGACGCAAAATCGAATCATAATAAATCGGGGCTCTACGTTAATCTAAGCGAGCTCGGCAAATCCGCAGGCCGTCTCATATCAAACCATTCACTCACGACCTTATCGATATCGAAAGACAAAATATCCGTGATTATCTGTGTGTTGACGAACGCGTTCATAAAAGCGTCGTTGTCGCAGACAAGGTTCATTCTTTTGACCTGGTTTCCGCTCGTAATTGTTAGCTCTTCCTTGAACTTCGAAATGCTCTTGTTGGCTGCCCTCTTGCTTCCGCCATTCAGATAAAAGAAATTCAGATACAGTCTCGCCGCCATTTCCTGCGCATCCATAAGCGGCATTATCCCCCAGAAATGCTTCCAGTATTTTCTCGTTACCTGGCAATAGTACACTAAGCTCAGTATGGAAAGATATCTCAGTGCCTGCTGCATAGTCGTCTTGTGGACGCAAAACCCGCCCTTATTGTCTTTATAGACGGCTTCCACCCGGTCGTGCGAAACATATTTATCCAAAGCATCCAAAAACGGAAACGTCGGCCTTATGGCGTCGCACAATCCGCCGATTTTGTTTAAAGGGCAAAAGTCGCATCTTTGAAACTCAGCGGCGGCCTTGACTTTGGGGCTAATCCTGCCGGGGTCTTCCCAGAATTTTTTGGCGGTCTGCTCGATATTGTCTCTTGTCAGGGCCAAAGGTTTTGAATCTTCCCAAACCAGGTAGAGACCTTCTTCGCCGAAATCGCTTGGCCGCAGGTTTATTGCTTCCTGCTCATTTTCCATTATTGCTGCCCCGTTCTTATCCATAGCTTTTATATCGTCAATAGTAACATCGTGCTTTTCTAAATTGGCTTTGTTTGGGTTTGTTTTTGATAGTTCATTATTCGTTGTTTTTTTGTTATTAGTCATTGTCGAACAGAAGTTTAAGTTCATTTTTGGCTCTTAGTAAATTGGCTTTGTTTGACATAATTTAGTTCATTTTGATTGATTTTTCCGCTGTAAATAGACAATCTCCGAAGCCGCAGTTTCAGCCACAGAGAAAACCCTTCGACTACGCTCAGGGCAGGCAGAGAAGTAAATTATAAACAGTATTAATTGATTATTGGAAACCGCTCATTGGTAATTCCTTTCAAGATCCGCCGTCGTCAAGGCTATGGCGGACAGGGAAACTATCTTTCTACAACTGGAGGAACCTGCGCGATTGATGCGAAAATTCTGGGGTTTTAGGATGTGCGGATTTGGCTAAGTCGTTATAGATAAAGGGATAAAAAAAATTATGAAAAAATGGATTTTTGCTTTTACCCCCCTGCGCATTTGATCGATTTTTTCTAACCGCCTTAGGGCAATTTTCCCTTTACTCCCTCTTTAATTCCACTATACTAAATTACTGACAAATTGCGATGTATATTATTATATTCGGTACTTAAAAATGGCATCAAAAAATCAACTCACAGGGATGACTGGCGTTTATCTCACCGCGGCAGAACTTTCGAAGAGGGGTCTGATAGCAGCGCTAACATCACGCAGCGCTCAAGGTGCTGACATTCTTGTTACAGACATTGACTGTCAACGTTCCTATACCGTTCAAGTAAAGACCAATGCTCGGACGTTCAACTTTTGGCTCCTTAATTCCAAGGCAAAGCAGATGGTCTCAAATAATCTCATTTATGCCCTAGTTAACCTTCGTAAAACTGAAACAGAATACTATTTAGTACCAAGCCAAGTAGTAGCTGCCAATATAAAGGTGTCCAAGCCTTCCGATACAAAAACGATTTGGTATTCTATCTATCGAAACAAAATTGAGCAATATCGTGAGAATTGGAAAATCTTTGAGGAATAATATGAGTCCTGGAATCTTACAGACCATTTGTCAAATCGTGTTTGCTATTGGGATTGTAGTAACCGGCCTTGCCGGTTTTGGGTCTTACTATTATGGCAAAAAAGATGTGTCTGTAATTCAACAGACAATAATTTCAAAATTAGATCAGTTACTTGAGTCCACAGATAGTGAAAATAAAACCAAATTATTAGAAAAATATCCAGCAGGATATGTATCGTTCGGAATTGACTCTTCGGGAACTTTTTCCAGCTCTGTTTTTCCATATGGGAAAGAGGTTTTATCAGAATATGAGTTTGATTGGAGTAAAGTAAAGATAGAGAAATTGACTTCAAGCTCTTTGACAATTTTATTACCTAATATCCGTTATAAGCCCTTAAATACTTTGCTCTTAGGTATGACCATGACAATCAAGAGAAGACCATGTGGTAAAGAATATATATTCCCTGTAAAGCCACAGGGTACACTTCATAGAATATATATCGAACTACTAAAAGACGATAACCACCGATTAATCTTCGCGATAGGATTTCGAAGAACAGACATGTAAGATATTGCGGCCTCTGGCAGAAGCGGGTGCTATAACTCTCTCGCATTAGGCTACGGCCAAGGGGGTATAGCCAAACGCATGCTGGCGAGGCACTTACAATTGGCGATTAAGTCTTTCGCCAATTGTCTCGGAGTTTTCGAGGTTGGGAAAAAGTTAGAGGAGAAAGAAGATCAAAGAGTTATAAGGCAAAAATAGGTGGCTGTCCTTAGTTTTTATCGTTTTCAAGTTTTAGTTGTTAGGGATTTTCACTTAATATCTAACTCAAAGGGTTCTAACCCTGGGTTTCCCTGAATTATTAGACTCGCTGGGGCAGAAATCTTGACTTTAATTCTAGGTGAAGAGGGGCTTGTGGTAATATAGCTCAATTGTGCTTTCCTATTATTTTCGGTTATTTTACTCATAACTGCAAGTGACACAGACTCAGATGGAAGAATGGAAAGAAACTTTGAATTTGTCTCTCCTTTTAGATCAAGGGAAAATTCGACTTTTCCAAGAGCTATGTTTCCAGAGGATTGAAAAACTAACAATACCTCAATCCCATCAGAAACTTTGTTAACGGAATGAGTAGAATATACAAGTTTTGGCTGGATACTTGTTTGTGAATTGCGTTTCGATTCCTTATCTAGTTTTGCAACTTTTGTTTGTGTTTCTTGAAGTTGGGATTGCATTAATCTAACTTCATCCAGTGCTTGACTTATTTGAATCGCGCTTTTTTCAATGGCTCCTTGTAATTCTGTTGTTATTTTTTCTTGCTGTTCAATTTTGTTTTTAATATTGGAAATAACCTCAGCATCTGTCGTTGCTTGCTTTTCCGCGGCCTTTATATTGCCTATGCCTTTAAACGTAACTTCTATAGCACGATCATGGAGAGTAAAAAACATTCCAACGATTACACAAACAATACAGAGTGGAATTACCCATGCTTTGTGCGCATTATCTCCAGTAGCCCAATAAATAGCAAAAGCCAATGCGTTAATAATTAAAAATATTCCCAATATGAGTAATTTCATCGTTTCACGCTTAATGCAATAATACACAACATTTTTTGCTCATACAAAAAATTTCCCGCATCTTCAACTAATTCTATTATCCCCTTAATTCTCATCAAACACAAGTCGGAAATTTATTAATCCCGCGATGCTTCCTCTCCAAAGGTGCAGAAAATTTTACCGCAAAATTTTCTCATTTACAACGGGGGAAAATAGCCCACTAGCGTAAAGTTGGGGGCTAACCGATTTATCTTATGCAAATAACGCTTCGGTGAAGGTGTCGGGGTCGAATTCGGCGATGTCAGTGGGTTTTTCGCCGAGGCCGACGAATTTGACGGGGATATCGAGCTGGTCCTTGATGGCGATAACGATTCCGCCGCGGGCGGTGCCGTCAAGTTTAGCGAGGAATATGCCTGTAACGTCGATGGCTTTGGTAAACATCTTTGCCTGAGCGATAGCGTTTTGGCCTGTTGTGGCGTCGAGAACAAGCAAGACTTCATTCGGGGCATTGGGGATTTTGCGGGCGGTAACATCGCGGATTTTAGTCAGCTCTCTCATCAGGTCTTTTTGCGTATGCAGCCGGCCTGCGGTATCTAAAATCAGAAAATCCGCACCCCTCGCGGCAGCGGCTTCACAGGCATCGAAGGCGACGGCGGCGGGGTCGGAACCCATCTTGTGTTTGACGATTTGCACGCCGATGCGCTCCGCCCAGATGCTCAACTGCTCGGTTGCGGCGGCACGGAACGTGTCGCAGGCAGCGACAATAACTTTCTTATTGTTCTGACTTAAGATATAGGCAAGTTTGGCGATGCTCGTGGTTTTGCCGGAGCCGTTTACGCCGGCTATTAAAATCACTGTCGGGCCGCTTGCGGCCATTCGCAGTTGCCTATCCTGATGCGGCCAGTAGCTTTTTATGTGCTCTTTGAGAAAGGGGATAATATCGTCGGTCGTTGCGATTTGCCTGCTGCTGTAAGCCGTCCGCAGGTCTGATATGAGCTTGTCGGTAGTTTCGACGCCGATGTCGTCGCTGATAAGGGTTTTTTCAAGCTCATCGAGGAGGGATTCATCGATATTTCTGCTTAGTTTTAAGACCAGCGAAAGAGAGGAGCTGATTTTGTCCCGCGTTTTGCTCAGGCGGTCTTTGAAGAACTGGGCGGTTTTAGCGAAGATAGACATAATTACTTTCTGATAGATAAAAAATACTTATAGGTGGATTTTCGCAGAAATCAGGGGAAATTTCAAGCGCAGACTTTTTGCTGCAAGACAGATATTTTCTTTGACAAACTGGGGGATTGAGGTTAGAGTTCCGTTATCACTTGGCGCAAGCCATGGTTGTGCATTTACCGGGTAAGGCATAATTTAATCACTGAGGGTGATGAGATTCAGCCTTATAGGAATTTTTGGCAGGGATGTTTTAGGCGGGTAGCTGCTGTTTACGTAGAGTAGCGATAAAGAAAGGAGTGGAGCGAAGTTTGGCAACGAGGGAAGTTGAAAGTATTTTTGCTGATATACTTGAACGAGCAAAAGCGCTTGACCCTGTCAATACCCGCACGTGGTTCGAGAAGCTAACGGTTTCACACTTAGACGGCGGTTCCCTGGAGATTAACTGTCCCGATGAGGCGACGGTGCAGTTTTTACGCGACAACTGCAAAAATAGTTTCACGCGTGCAGCCCAGCAGGTAACCGGTTATCTTGTTACGGTAGATTTCAACGTTGAGCAGCGAAGAAGCTTTTTGCGCCGGTCTCGCCGGCGAGAGGGCGGGCCTAACCTGCACCCTGATTATACCTTTGATAATTTTGTAGTAGGACCGTGCAACCGCCTTGCTCAGGCAAGCTGTGTTGCGGTAAGTCAATCACCGGGTAACACCTATAATCCGCTTTTTCTTTACGGCAGTTCCGGTATGGGTAAAACCCACCTTTTGCACGCTGTCTGCTGCGAAGCCAAGCGGAAATCTGATAAGGCGGTAATTCAATTCGTAAGCTGTGAGGATTTCGTCAACAGGTTCATCAGGGCGATAGAGGAAGGAAATCTGGCCGGCTTCCAGAGGCAGTTTCGCACCGTTGATATGTTAGTGATAGATGATGTTCAGTTTTTGCGTGAGCGAGAGCAAAGCCAGGAAGAATTTTTCCACACTTTTAATACCCTTTACAGCAACGGCAAGCAAATTATACTCAGCGCCGACAGCCCGCCGGGGAAGATTCCTTCGCTGGAAGAGCGGCTTATCAGCAGATTCAACTGGGGCCTGGTTGCGAGGATTGACCCGCCGAGCTATGAGACAAGAATTGCAATCGTTCAGAAAAAAGCCCACCTTCGCGGGTTAAGTATTTGCGATGAAATAGCGGAATATATCGCCCGCAAAGTGCACGCAAATATCAGGGAACTGGAAGGCGCATTGACAACGATTTACGCTGTAGCGACCACTACCGGTGAGCAAATCACCATTGAGTTGGCTCAGAGGGCTTTGGAAGGGCAGATTGAAGCAGCGGCCAGACATATAAGCATTACCGATATTATCGAAGTGGTAACTAATCATTTCGACGTTCGACTTACTGATTTGCAGAGCAAGAAGCGCAGCCAAAGTATAGCTGAGCCGCGTCAGATTTGTATGTATTTAGCGAGGAACCTGACGAGGCACAGCTTGGAGGAAATCGGCGGTCATTTGGGCGGCCGGGACCATACGACCGTTATGCACGCCTGCAACAAGATAGGTGAGGCCAAAAACTGCGACCCCCAAATGCATGCAGTGCTGGACGAACTGACAAAACAAATCACGCAAGCTCCGCAAGCGTGAATGTGAATGTAGTTAAGCGGAGAACTTCTCTGCCGAACCCACATGGGAGCAAATAAAAAAGGCTGTGAGGTTTTCTCACAGCCTTTCGATTCCCAAACTAAAATCAGAATTTATGCCCTGCGTTTTCTAATCAAAGCCAGCCCGCCCAGGCCGAGCAACAGTATTGACGCAGGCTCAGGTATACCAGTCTCATCGGCAAGTATTCTAACCACCGTGTTATTTGACGACCAGGGAGATTGATAATTGCTGATGTTGCCCCAGTTGCCGAACAGGTTGGATGTGGTGGCTGTCAGGCCACCCATAGCTCCCAGACCTTCGAACCAGGCATAACCGTTGAAATCAAAGTCGGTAAGCCGCATAGGTACAGCGCCATATAGCTGGCTTGGGTTTTCCTGGATTTCGCCCTCTAAATAACTGTAGCCGGGATAAAGCTCTCCGTCCAAATGGCCAAGAGAATTGGTCTTGCCCCCGTCCGTCAGTGCATAGAAGTTTACGGTGAAAGTACCACTTGAAAATGAGGCGGAAGCCAAGCCACCGGAACTGTTGTCGGTAATACCGCTCAACGTGGCGTCAACATTAACGCGGTATTTCTGGTTGCCCGAATCATAATACATAGTCGCAATACCGCCCTTGGACCAGGTCAGGGTACCGGTAACAGCATCGAAGCTTGAATTGACAGCGAGGTTGTCTATTTCAGAGACCTCGTTGACGTCCACTGATTGAACAATACCAGGGTTGGCTGCTGCCGGAACCGTTAGAAACAGACATGCCAAAAATAAAACGATTACGTGTTTACTCATAACGCTCTCCTCTTTACAATAAAAATCTATCACCCTTCTCCTTATAAAGACCTCTGACACAAATCAGAGGATTTATTTACCTTCTATCTTCTTTTTCGAATCAGAGCCAGTCCACCGAGAGCCAAAAGTGCAATGGATGTCGGCTCAGGAACAGCACCGCCCTGGACAATTGGGGCGTTGCAATTGTATGTGGCGTTACCCAGCAAGGTAGAAAAATCAGTTACCGTTGGTGTGGTGGGTTGGAACATGAAATCCAGATAAAAGTCGCCCAGAATCAGGCCATCGTCGTTGTGCGACGGGTCTGAGAGTGCGCCGCCGGTTATGTGAAAGAATGCACGACCATTGACCGTATTTGCCGGGGCCATAGGAGGCAGCTCTCTGAGCTCCCACTGGGCCGTTACTTCGGCTATTATCAAATCACCGCTGGCAGCGAGGCCGTAGTCGTCGAAGTCACGATATAAGTCACCATTGATGGTCAACGTAGCGCCGGAGGCAAAAACGCCATGTGCGAGTCCACCACTTGGAGTTTTATCCTCTACCAAGGCCGACTGTGTCATAGCAAAATCACCATAGTACATATAATAATTCGGGACATCCTGTCCTTGTGTGTAGAGCCCCAGCAAGTTAATTTGTGCGTCGTCCCCGCCCCCTACATAATTGGGTTTGAAGTAGTCGCCGTTTCCGTAATACCAATCTGTGGAGGAAAGCGACCCTTGAATGTTCTCAATGAACGCAGCGAAAGTAGCGCCCGTGAGAATCAGCACTACGAAGGCAATCACCAATCCTTTGGTTCTTGTGCAATTCATACCTCTAACTCCTCCTGCTTCTTTATCTTCACACTCTTCTAGCTCTCTCTACTCTTTCCTTTGCGAGGTTGTACTAAAATCCTCTTCCTAACAATTTTTGTGGTGGAGGGAAGGTATGTATTCTCTCTCTTCACCACCTCTTCCTTTGCCACTATCCTAAATCAAGGGTAACAATAAAGTCAACAGAAAAATTTAAAAAAATGCATATTTTTTTTAAATTTTCCCTGTTTTTATGTTACCTTGTTGATTTTTGGCCTAAAAATCGGCATTACCAGTCTGCAGCGGCTCCCATATTACTCTTTGCAAACTCTACATCGAAGAAATTTATTCTGCCGTTTTTATCAATGTCGCAGAGGTCGTTGTAAAGATCGAAAGCTGTTTGACTTGTGTTAGTCAGGGCGCCGCCCATCTTTAGTTTTATCTGAGCGATATCGAGGAAATTCACCCTGCCGCTATTATCTGCGTCACCATATAGCGGAGTCCAAGCTTTTCCACCGGGTCCATATGCAATTTGCATCAGTGGGTCGCCTATAAGGACTTCCGACCAGCTTAGGTATGGGATTGCCGTAAAGGCGGCTTCTACGAGGGTCAAATCGGCCCTGCCATCGTTATTGTCATCGGCAAGGAGGTTATAAAAGAGAAATTCATTGTCTATGGCGGCATCGGGCTGTGGTTCAAAGCTATGCCCAACCGCGGCGGTCCCGCCTATTGATATGAAATTGACCAATTTGCCCTGTGCGAGAGGCAAGGTATTCACATCGGAGAACATCGTAACGGCGTTGAAGCTCTCAATCGACGTGAAAACCGCCCCATTTACGACGTTAAACAGCGGCCCGCCGCCTGGGCCGCCTACCAGCAGATAATTGGGCGGGTTGCCTTCGTCGCCGTTTTTTCCAAAGGTCGCCAGCAGTATAACACCCTGTGGATTGACTCTGCCGGGATTTGCAAAAGCATAATCGTTGAGGTCTGCCTGAGAGGTGCGAACCGCGTTTCGCCGGTCGAGCATCACACCGACCGCACCGGTTGGGACCGGAAACGCGCCGATGTTAAGAATTCCTTCGTGGGGGTCGCTGTCGGCCAGCATAATATAGCCGTTGATATAGTCTTCTCTGACCCTGCATTGGTCGGCATCAGGCGGCAGGTTGGCTTCATCACTGTATTCCAAATATTCAACGCCATAGTTTAAGTTAAAAGTGCGGTTGTTATCGAAATTCTCACTCCTACCGGGGGCATCATCGAAGACGGCAACGGCCTGTGCGGGGTTGACGCCGAACTGTGAGCTTGACGCCCTTTTTGCCCTTTCGAGCATCGCCCTGACTGCAAAAACCGCGCTTTGGCCCGTGGCTTTCGGCCCATCAAGGCGAGCGGTGAGATACATATCGCCGACGTGAAATCTGCGGTTGACTGTGCCATAGTAATACGTTGGTATGAAATCAGGAGGTTTGCCCGGCTTAGGCGGAAGCAGGACTCCTTCCATTCGCGGGTTTTCCACTGTCGAGACCGCGGAGAGAGCAGTGCCGAAGCGAAACTGCTTTGTTCCCGGAGTCACCCTCGGAAACAACGACATACTACTGTGATACCCCTGATATGGGTTGACCATTCGGTTGGTGCGGCCGAAGTTGACGTCATAAACGTTATAATCGCAATACCACAGACAGGTCAACTCCGACTCGACAGAAGCGGCATCTATTGAAGCCTCCTGGTTAATGATAGTATTGTAATTTGAGCCGGCGGCGTAAACGGCATCGGTGAAGACAGTGTCTTTGATTCGATAGGGCATACCGGCGGTAGTGATAATTACCTTAATTGTGGTGATACGCTCCGGATGGTCCGGGTCGGCCAGGTAACTGCGGACAGGTCCGGCAATTAAATCGTTGTACTGCTGTCGAGTGAGGATTTCATCGGCTGGGGTGGCGACGGGGCCGCTGGCATCAGGAAGGCCTGACAAATAGAGCACCTGCGAATCAGTGATTTGAGGATGATACTGGCGATAAAGCTTGGCGATGTACCTGCTTGTTGGGCTGTTCTGGTTTACAAGTATGACCACATCCTGCGGTCCCAATTGGCCGTAGGCGTAAGAGGAAATCAGCAACAGCATAGAGATGATAAGTCTTCCCCCCTGCATCCTCCCTCTGACGAGTTTTCTCCTGTTCAGCATATTTTCCCTCCTCCTGCTGTGCTGATAGAGGGAACTGCCAACTTGGCGGTTGAATATTACTTTCGGCGTCGCAGGGCGAACGCCGAAGCAATCGCAAATAAAACCACCGAGGCAGGCTCAGGCACCACTGTAAAGACATTATTGCCAGACACAAATCGAAGGTTGCCATCCATAATGTCGTAGTAGTTGCCTGTCGGCCCTTCTTCAAAGTAGTCCCGAAGTACTCCGTAGAAACCACCACCAACTCCGAGGGCGTCGACAAGATTATATTCGACTGTTCCGGGGGCTATCCCTTCAATTGTCACTTCTACCAGCAGAGTGAAGCCGCCAACGCCGGTATCGGAGTCGTCAGGCATTGAGGCGATGGTAGCTCCCAATCCGAGCACATTACCTTCAAAGACATTTGCATCTAAATCCTTATTTATCGATGTCCAGCCGGTGCCATCGAGGTCTCGAGGCGATGGCGCTATAAAGTTGATTTCCGTACCCGATTTTGTACCATCGGTCTTGACCTTCACCACGCTTGGAACGTCAGCAACCATGTCAAGCTGCCAGAGATTGAGACCGTTCAATCCAGTTGTTTGCTCTTCGATATTGGCCCAAATTCCAATCGTTACCTCCTCACCGACTGCGAGAGTGTTTTTTGTTGCGGTCATCTGGAATAAAAGGTCAGCAGAAGAGACAGCATTAAAGAAAAGAAGCACAAGCGTGGCAAAACAGATGAGCTTTAATTTGCTATTCATCACCACCACCATTTTACTCCTCCTCTACAGGAGTCATTTAGTATGCCCCCTAAGCGCACTCCAAACCAGACTACAAAATAGTTTTGCCTCGATGGTTTAAAGCAAAGTTTTGAAAACTTATATTATCTATGCAATCTACCATACGAAAAAGTAGAAATCAAGGAGAAACTCTTAAAATTTGCATTTTTTAGCTGAGATAAGCAACTTTTTTCTAAAAAGGCGTTTTTTTGGGCCAAAAACGCATTACTTAGTCTTGCTAATACTAATGAAGGAGATTATTTTTCACCTAAATTCCGGCATCAGCAGGCTGAGTTCGACGAGGTTCTTTTCTATAATACCGGCCTTTTGTAGTTCTCCTGTGAATAGTTTCACAAAAAAGCTGTGAGAAAGCTCAGAGCGGTTTGGCTTTTAGTTTTAGTTAAGGTTCTTACTGTTGGTTCAAGCCCTGCGTTTTCTTAACAAAGCCAAAGTACCCAAACCAAGCAAGGCGATGGTAGCTGGTTCTGGAATAGGTTTAATAATATTCACAAAAGGGGTGACAGTCAGGTTGTCAATTTCAATTTCAAAGCTTGGGCGTGAACCTCTAAACTTCAAGGTAGTAACAGGGGTGTCGAATAAAAAGGTTTCAGTGGTACCAGAACTCCAAAGACCAAATTTATGCCTGAAAATCTCGGTGTCATCAGCATAGGCATAGAAAGCGCTTGCCTCTACACCCCAGTCAAATGATACTGATGTTATTGGAACTTCGTTAAACGAAAAGGAAAACCATCGTGACCCCAAAAGCGGAAATGTCTGAATATAATGGTCAGGGCCTAATATGCCTGGAATGATTCCGTCGCCTACTATGCCATGGGTTACCGTTATGTCAGAACCATAGATGTTTTCCATATAGTCCTCGATAGCAGTCGGGCCGCCAAGACATGGCAGAGCATCAAAGTCGAACTTAACAAGAGTAGCCATCGAGTTGTTGGCAAAAACCGCCAAAGCAATTATGGCCAGTAACCAGATACGAGTAATCTTTTTCATCTCTCTCCTCGATAATCTGAAGAGCTTTCCTGTACACTTGCTATGATAAGTATGAGTTGAGTGAAATCACGTCCTTGTTCTTCCAGTCTCAAATCTATTGATGATATATTATACCCAAAACGTCCTCATAAATCAAGAAGAATCTATCCATATCCCCTATTTTCTTTCGTTTATCCGAGGAAATGAGCAATCTGAACGCAACTTTTAGGGAGCCATATTACTTTAGCGTATTGGTGGTGTGATATATCGCCTTTTTAAGAGTAAAAAAACAGGTAGCCGATGACTGCCTGTAAAGTTCACTATAAGCAAAACGTCAAAAAGGGTCGGTTATTTTCTTTTAGTCTTTATTAGAGTTATTCCTAATGTCAGCAGTAACAGCGTTGCCGGTTCGGGTACCTGTACCAAGTAGTCCTGACCCTTAAGTGTACTGATTGCGTACAAATTCTTTGCAAAGTGTGCCGTGTCACCATTCAACTGGTGAAGCCAGGTATTGGCTGTAGCAGCCTGTTCGATGCCTGTAGCATGGAAACCTGTACCAGTGTTAACATCCCAGATTAGCGGCGAAGAAGGCAAAGCTTCATAGATAATTTCCCAGACCGCGGCACCGAATGCTTCGGCCATCCGCTTGTTGGCTGTTCCGCCCGTTAACCACGACGGATCAAAGTCTCTACCCCAAAGCTCACGAATATAGTCGGCTTTGGTAGTTCCCATAGGCGTGTCATATAAAAGCGCAGGCGGCAGAGGCGCTTCGTTCAGGGGGATAACATTGTGCCAGCCAGTATATGGACCCTGAATTAATTCTATACAGAAACCCCAATCAGGAACCAGCGCACCCAAATCGGTACCGCCTGCATTGGTCCACGAATAGATGCCCGTGTATCCGGTTAGACCGGACAGGCCGCCACCCCAGACGGTGCCTATGTCAGAAAGACCATTATTGTGATTCTGGATGTCTACAGTGCCGAGAATCGTCGCACTTGCAGTCGAAGTTAATACAATTACTACACCGAACCATATACTTCTCATATTCCCCTCTTCTCCCTTTTGGTCTGAAGAACCCTGCTTGGTATCTGATGACACCGTCAAACAGCAAAGCTCTAAGCCCCTTCATATACTCGCTGTGATAGATGTGGGTTGAGTTAAAACTACCCCCTCATTCTTCCAGCCCCAATTCTACGATTGTATTATATTCAAAACGCTTTCGTGAGTCAAGAAAGATTTGTACGTACTCTGTTTTCTTTTTTGTTTGTCCGATAAAATAGATACTCTGAACGCGGTTCTTAGGGAACCAAGTTATTTTAGCACAGAAGCGCATAGCACATTATTTGGTTTTGCCTGTGGTGATGTGAATTGATTGTTGCGCTAATGTTGTGGAACTGGCAGACCGAGCTCAGCGAGGACTTTTTTCATATCCTCCCAGACCCTTTTGCGATTCTCCTGCGAATAATTGCGCAAAAGATATGCGGTGTGATATGTCGCCATAAGTTTTATTGGTGAGCTGCCAAGGCCGGCGTAGTATTCGTAGAATTGTCCCCGCAATTGACCAATCGATTTGTTTGTGTTTAATAATGTTCTGGCTGCGGGAGCACCCAGAGCTACAATAATATCAGGATTTATTATCTCAATCTGCCTTTGAAGGTATGGAAAACAGTTTATTATTTCATCTGCGCGTGGCTCGCGATTTTCAGGCGGCCGGCATTTCAGGATGTTGGCTATGAAGACATCACTGCGTTTTAGGCCGCAAGCAGCGATTATCTTATCTAATAGTTTTCCAGCTCTTCCGACGAAAGGTCGGCCTTGAGCATCTTCGTCAGCACCAGGGCCCTCGCCGACAAAAAGTATGCGGGCGTTTGGATTGCCTTCACCCGGCACAGCGTTAGTTCGCAGCGAACCCAAGTTGCATTTGCGGCACCGGCTAACTTCATCGGCGATTTTCTCAAGCTCTGCGGCTGTGTCGGCGGAAGCTGCATTGTCACGCTGGCGTGGTTTTGGTTCTGAAGTTTTGGCCCTGGTAGTAAAGCCGCCGGTAAAAAAGTCATCCATCTCAAGATGCTGCCGAGCGGCTTTAGTTATATCTATGTCTTTTTCCATCACGGAAAATTGTAGCGGTATTTTTAGAGTTATGCAATAAAAAAGGACGCCCGTTAATAGGTGGCGTCCTTTTATAAACTGCTGTCAGGATTTTTTATACAAGACCCTGAGCTAACATTGCCTTGGCGACTTTAAGAAAGCCGGCAATATTGGCGCCGAGGACAAAGTTTCCGGACTGGCCGTATTCATTAGCGGCATGGCTGGCGTTTTTGTAAATGGTAGTCATTATAATTTTTAACTCGGCATCTGCCTTTTCGAAGGTCCAAGGGATACGCTGGCTGTTTTGTGCCATTTCAAGACCTGAGACGGCGACGCCACCTGCGTTGGCGGCCTTGCCGGGCATAAACAGCATCTTGTTGTGCAGGAAAACGTCTGCGGCTTCAGGGGTGCAGGGCATATTTGCGCCTTCGCCGACTGCGATGCAGCCGTTCTTGGCAAGCGTTTTGGCGCCGGCCTCATCGAGTTCGTTCTGAGTCGCGCAGGGCAGCGCGATATTGCACTTGACGTTCCAAATACCATCGCAACCTTCGGTGTATTTTGCTTTTTTATGATAGGCGAGGTATTCCTTGATACGTTTTCGTTCAATTTCTTTGATTTTCTTGATGGTGTCGAGGTTTATGCCATCAGGGTCGTAAATGTAGCCGTTTGAATCGCTCATCGCAATTACTTTGCCGCCGAGCTGCTGGACCTTTTCGACGGCGTAAATAGCCACGTTACCTGAACCGGAAACAACGACCGTCATACCATCGAAGGATTTACCCTTATCTTTAAGTGCTTCATCCATAATGTAGACCAGCCCGTAACCGGTAGCTTCAGTTCTGACCAGTGAACCGCCCCATTCGAGGCCTTTGCCTGTGAGGACGCCGGTGAACTCATTTCGAAGTTTCTTGTACTGGCCGAACATAAAACCTATCTCGCGTCCACCGACGCCGATATCACCTGCGGGGATGTCGGTGTCCGGGCCGATATACCTGAACAGCTCGTTCATAAAACTCTGGCAGAATCGCATCACTTCACCATCGCTCTTGCCTTTTGGGTCGAAGTCAGAGCCGCCTTTGCCGCCGCCCATCATCAGGCCTGTCAGCGAATTCTTTAGAATCTGCTCGAAGCCCAGAAATTTGATGATTCCGATATAGACGCTCGGATGAAATCTGATGCCGCCTTTGTATGGTCCCAGAGCGCTATTGAACTCGATGCGGAAGCCGCGATTAACGTGGAATTCGCCCTTGTCATCCTGCCAGGGGACACGGAAGACTATCTGTCTTTCGGGTTCGACAAGGCGGTCGAGGATTTTGGCCTTGACATATTCCGGATGCTTGTCGAGGACCGGCTTGAGACAGTCCAATACTTCCTTTACGGCCTGATGGAATTCTACCTCGCCGGGATTGCGTTTGAGAACTTGCTCATAAACGGCCTGTGTAGCATTGTTTGCAGCCATTTGAGAAACCTCCGAAAAAAGATTAAGTTTCAGTTTTCCATGACCAGTCTTTGTAATAAGCTACGCTAATAAAAAATCTGGATAATTACTTTGAAGACAACCGACAGATGAAATAATATATTGTATTCGGTGACGTTGGGCAAGGGATTAATAATAATATAATCTATCAGAAAAGCTTATAATGCATATAGACACGTTAAAGATATTCTGCGATTTAGTTGAGCTGGAAAGCTTCTCAAAAACGGCGGAAAAACATCTTTTAAGCCAATCTGCGATTTCCCAGCAACTTGCACAACTGGAATTAACCCACAAGGTTCAACTGCTGGACAGGAAAAAAAGACCTATGGTACCTACCGCAGCGGGGAGACTATTTTATGACGCCTGCAAGGACATCATTGGGAGGTATGAGCAACTCAAAAGCGAATTGAACACCCTGCAGAAACCTTCCGCAGGCAGAATAAATGTGGCTGCGATTTACAGTATCGGTATGCATACTCTTCCGGATTATGTTAAAAAATTTATGGTCAAGTATCCTGATGTTAATGTCCATATTGAATATTTAAGCTCGGTCCGAATTTATGAATTGGTTTTGTCCGGCGAAGCTGATGTTGGTCTTGTAGCTGTTCCGAGGCGGGATAAAAGACTGGAAGTTTATGATTTTGCTGATGAGCCGCTGGTTTTAGTTTGTAGTCCTAACCATCTTTTGGCAGGTGAATCACAAATCGATATTCACAAAATGCAGTTCGAGAGATTTATTGCGTTCGAGAAAGACACTCCCACTCGCAGATGGATAGACAATATCTTACAGCGTTACAATATTGTTGTTCGGCCGGTGATGGAATTTGACAATGTTGAAACTATAAAACGGGCCATAGAAATAAACGCAGGGATAAGCATATTGCCGGAGGCGGTAGTTCTTCAGGAAGTTGCCGGCGGAACAATAAAGACGATACCCTTTTTGAATGAAAGATTTTTCAGGCCGACCGGCATAATCGTTCGCAAGGATAAAATTTTGGGCCAGGCAGGGCGATACTTTATCGAACTGCTTCGAAAGAAGCGTTAATGAGTTAATGGGTGGATGAGTAAAAGTGCTCGTGCATTTACACAAGATGATATTATGCCAATTAAAGCTGTAATATTTGATTTGGATGGGACAATAACCCAGCCATTTTTTGACTTTGATGCCATTCGTGAAGAGATGGGGCTGGATAAAAACTCCGGGCCAATCCTGGAAGCGATGCAGAAGATGTTACCACATCAGCGTAAGCGTGCAGAAAAAATATTACACCATTACGAACAAAGGGCGGTGATAGAATCCAAACTTAACGAAGGCGCCAAGAAAACACTTGAATCGCTTCGCAAGGCAAAGATTAAAATCGGGATTTTGACACGTAATAAGCGTCGCAATGCTCTCGCTATCGCCAAGAAGCACGGCCTACAATTCGATGCTGTTGTTGACAGGGACGACGGCCCGGTCAAACCTGATGCGTTCGGCGTGCTGCGGATATGTGAGGAGTTCGGCGTCCGGCCGGAAGAAACTTTGATGGTTGGCGATTATCTTTTTGATTTGCAGTGCGCCAAGGCCGCAGGCGCTGTTGCAGTGCTGCTGACTAATCACGAACAGGCGGATGAATTTGCCGAACACGCGGATTTTTGCATTGAAAGAATAGACCAGATACCTGAGATTATTAAGAAGTCAGAAAAATAGGAGTAAAATCGGCTGATGAACGAGAAGATAGTAGCGAAGTTTCTTTTCCTGCTGGTAATAACAATGGGAATTTGTTTTGTGAACTGCTTAGCCGAACAGAAAGATTCTAATTCGGTTACTAAGCCGCAGGTGGATGGGGTCTTAGAACGATTAAAGAAGCAAACCGCCGAATTGAAATCTTACCAGTGCCAGATTGAATATAAATTCAGCCAGCCGTTATTGGAATCAGAGACGCTAAGGAAAGGTGTTTTGTACTATCAAAGGTCAGACGGGAAATCGGTGCTGAGGATAAATTTTCAAACGCTTAAACAGGATGAGGAAGATGAGCAGAAATACATCGAGCAATATATTTTTGACGGCGTCTGGCTTACGCACATTGATTACCAAATCAAAGAAGTCAAGCGTTATCAAAAAGCTGAGCCGAATGAACCCGTGGATGCCTTTGAATTAGTCAGTGAAAATTTTCCCATAATCGGCTTTGGCAAAGTAGAGGACCTCAGAAAAGAGTTTGAAATAGGGTTGGTTGAGCAGCAGGGGGGTGGAGCAGAGGATTTTATTCAGTTGCATCTGAAAGTTAAGGCGGATTCGATTTATAAAGATGATTATACATCGATTGATTTTTGGGTTGATAAGGAGTTGTATCTGCCGGCAAAAGTTATTGCCGTCTCTACCGAAGAGGATATTTATGAAATAAAATTTTTAAAACCAGCCATTAATAAGAAAATAGATAAAAAGGTCTTCGAGTTCGAAATCCCCAAGGGCTTTAGCGTTGAAATAGAGCCTTTAGAGAAAAGCAAAAAGGATAAAGGAAATTCAGATTGAAGGAGTTAGAAAAATGGCGAAAGGGATAGTTATTTATTATTCGAGAAGCGGTAATACAAAAGAAATGGCGGAGATAATAGCAGCGTCGATGAATAAGGGTGGTTTGTCGACCGATTGCGAATCTGTCGAAAAGGTTAAAGCCGATGACCTGCTTAAATACGATGCGATAGTCGTCGGCTCGCCGACTTATTACGGCCATATGGCCGGGCCGATAAAGCAATTGTTCGATGACACCGTTGCCTTTCATGGCCAGCTCGACGGTAAAGTCGGCGCCGCCTTTAGTAGCGCTGCAAATATCGGCGGCGGTAATGAAACGACGATTATGGGCATAATAGAAGCGATGCTCATCGCCGGTATGGTTGTCCACGGCGACCCGCAAGGCGACCACTACGGCCCAGTATCTATCAACAAGCCCGATGATAGAGTTAAGCGACAATGTCAACGCCGCGGCCAGAGAATTGCGGAACTGACTAAAAAACTTCATTAAATTTCTGCCGCGAAAGCCCAATACACAAAGGTAAGGATACGGAGGTAGGTAAGTCCTTTTGTTTTATGGCCTTAAGTAGTTCTGTATCTCGACGGCAAAAAACAAAAAAATATTTGTTTTTTTGCAAAAAAAGCGTTTTTCTTTGACAAATCAACAATGGGCAGTTAAATTTTTAGCGATTTTAAGCTGAAAATAGCAATTTTAACCCACAAAGTGGAGGTTCACTTTGATGCAAGAGTACGAAGCCCTCAAAGCACTGGTCGCAGAGATTGAAGCTGATATCAGCAAAGCCGAAGGCGGAAACAAGGCGGCAGGAACGCGAGTTCGCAAGCAAATGCAGAAGGTCAAACAGTCTGCTCAGGTTGTTCGCAGCCGCATTCTTGAAATCAGGTCAGCCGAGTAGAAACGCCTTAAGATTTGTAAAAGTGGTTCGACTTTGGCATTCGGCTGAGCTCGGTCGAATGCCCTCACCACCTGCTGAACACAGTGCATATTTCGGCCCGGCTGCAGCCAAAGAGTTCTTTTGCTGAGACCGGGCGGACATTAGTGGTCCGAATGCGCTAAGCGTTTTTGCATTGGGGACAGTTATGCCACCAGCATTATTGTTTGATTTGACTCGAATAGACCTGACGGCAAGGCCAATCTTCGACAAAGAAGCGATTGGCAGAGTAAATCCCCAAAGGTTTGAGATGCAGCAACTCGACGGCATCCTTTGGTACGACAAGGGAAAATTTCTGATTCTGGGTTATAAGGATGTAACGGAGAGCGAATTCTGGATTCGGGGCCACGTTCCGGGCCGGCCTCTGATGCCGGGGGTGATAATGATAGAGGCGGCAGCTCAGCTTTTGAGCTTCTTCGTAAGAAAGATTTATGAAGTAGATGCGTTTATCGGATTTGCGAGCATAGATTCAGCAAAGTTCCGCTCAACCGTTGAGCCGGGAAAGAGGTTGTATCTGCTCGGCCATCTTACAACTGTCAATAGGAGAAAGTACACTGCCAACATACAAGGGGTTGTTGACGGCACTATGGTATTTGATACGGTTGTATCGGGTATGAAAGTTTAATCAACTGCGAAATAGCCCCAAGGGGATTCGAACCCCTGTTGCCGGGTTGAAAACCCGGTGTCCTGGACCTGCCTAGACGATGGGGCCAAGCGAGAAAAATGCAAAACTAAGGAAGCTGTTGCTGCAAAGCGGCAACTCCACAATTTTAATTTTTAATTTTTAATTTTTGATATTAATTATTCCACAGTGATGGCTTCAACAGGGCAGGCGTCAACACAAACGCCGCAATCGACACAAGCGTCGATATTTACGTCTGCTTTCTCGTCAGTCATCTTTATCGCCTCACTGGGGCACTCTGGAACACAGGATTCACATCCTGTGCATTTTTTCTTGTCTACTTTAGCTGGCATTTACATAACCCTTTCAAAAAACGAATCAAAACTTACCAGTAGAAAACAAAATGTTACAAAATTATGGTGTGGGATTACAACATAAATTTCTTGTAAATCAAGGGTTAGTTTTGGGGTGAGACGTTGATTTTTTGGATAAAAATGAAGGCGGGGGGGTTAAATTGTAACGATTGGGCAAGATAGGTAAGATTAAGAATGCAGAATGCAGAATATAGAATGTAGAATTTTAAGGAGAAAGGGGGTAACGGCGCTTCCGCCGTCGCCAAAGGGCTATGGCGGACAAGGGTTTAAGAGTATATGGTTGAAAAACGTCAAAAACTGTAGAAAAATTTGGAAAAATGTATAGAAACGTTCGAAAACTATATAGAAACTTACAAAAACTGATACCAAACTTACAAGGATATTGGAAGATTTTTGACTGGATACTAGATGCTCGATACTGGATACTCGAAATAAAAAAGACAAAGAGAAATTAGGCGCAGGTTGCCTAAGTTCCTTCGACCCTTCGACGATGCTCAGGGCAGGCAGGCTCAGGACAGGTAGCGCTGGGGACGCAGAGGGGTTTTGGTCGGCCTGGTGTTCAGTAGGTGGTAATACCACATAGCGCAGGTATTCACAAGGGGGACAGGTGAGACGGTTTTTTTCAGTAGGTGGCAATGCCATATAGCGCAAGAAAGTACAGAGATTTTTTTACCGCGGGGACGTAAGAAGAAAATCAAAAATTAAAAATCAAAAAGCAAAATTGCGGTATCCCAAAGGGATGATTTTTTTATTGTGGATTTTTTGGACGCAGTGGTGAGTGGGAAAAGAAAAAGCTGGGAGGTTTAAGCTCCCAGCTTTTCGGTTTGCCCTTGGTGACATATAAGGAATTTACTAATACCGGCGCCACCACCAAGGGCGTGTTGGAGGAGGAGATGTGAGTCTTATGGTATCTGAGCCGAAGAAGAATCGGCCAGATAATGGTTCGCTTCGCAAGAAAGAATTGCGAAAACGAGTTGTGTGTTCTGTTAATTTCATATTTTTCTCATTTCTGTCATTCGTGCCAGGTTGTTTGTTTGAGCCAGCCCTGTGCAAGCAAGGCAAAATCAAAGAGGTCGATAATTCCATCCCGATTGAAATCAGCATACAACTGCTCACCAGTATTCAGCCACAAAGATGAAAGTATATCAAGGTCGCTGAAGTCAGAAATTCCATCATTCGTTGCGTCAGATAGCATCGCCCAATCGTAAGGCGGTATACTTGCTTCGGCTGTTCCGCCGAAGGCGCCCATATCGATGCGAAGGTTCTGTCCCCACCTATTCAGAGGGTCTACGATCAATGTAAGGGGCTCATCAGCAAGCGGTGAGCCGGGATTGCCGGCATCTATACATCGGCTGGTGACATCGTCATAGGTCCAGCGTTGCCGCACAACGTCCCAGCTCCAGCCCTCGCTTTTCAAATGATAGTCACCATCAACCCAGATGGCATTAGGGTCATTAGGTTCGACAATTATGTTGGGGTCGTTAGCATCCACCCACTGGCCCGGTTTAACAAAGCAAGGGTCGGTGTTGATGTTGCCGGTACCTGCCCAGCCACCCTGAACATCGGAGAAACTAACGGTCGCAGTGCTTGAATGATTATATATCTCCGCCCCCCTCAGTGCGGTATTACCCCAGAGTATACTGTTGGCTAAAATCAGGCTGCTGGAGAAGTTATACATCCCGCCGCCGTAGAATGCCGAATTGCCGCTGAAGGTGCAGTTGGTCAGAGTTGGGCTGCTTTCTGAGTTATACATCCCGCCGCCGCGTAATGCCGAATTGCCGTTGAAGGTGCAGTTGGTAACGGTCGGGTTGCTGCTGTCGTTAAATATTCCGCCGCCGCAGCTGTCGTATTCGTCGCTATATGCCTGGTTGCCGGAGAAAGTGCAGTTGGTCAGCGTCGGGTTGCTGCCAGTGTTATATATTCCGCCGCCGCGGAAATTTGTCGAATTGCCGTTGAAGGTGCAGTTGGTAACGGTCGGGTTGCTGCTGTCGTTATATATTCCGCCGCCGCAGCCGTCGTATCCGTCGCTATATGCCTGGTTGCCGGAGAAAGTGCAGTTGGTCAGCGTCGGGTTGCTGCTGTCGTTATATATTCCGCCGCCGCCGCTGTCGTATTCGTCGCTATATACCTGGTTGCCGGAGAAAATGCAGTTGGTTAATGTCGGGTCGTTGTAGAAGTTAAATATTCCGCCGCCTTCGGATGCCGAATTGTCACTGAACGTGCAATTGATTAACGTCGGGTTGCGACACGAGTTGCTGCAGTCGTTATACATCCCGCCGCCGCCTTCTCCAGCCGAATTCCTACTGAAAGTACAGTTGGTTATGGTCAGCCTACTGGAGGAGTTGAACATCCCACCGCCGTACTTGCTTGCCGAGCTATCGCTGAAGGTGCAGTTGGTCACGGTTGAGTTGCTACTGTAGTTACTCATCCCGCCGCCGTAATCGGCTGAATTTCCACTGAAGGTGCAGTTGATAATCGTTGGGCTGCTGCCGGAGCACGTGATTCCACTGCCGTAATTGTCATAACCGTTAATAGTAGTCAATCCGGCAAGGATTGAATTTGCGTCTTCATTGTTATGGAAGTAGAAACCTCTATGCGGTTCTGATTCTGTGCCGTTACAATCGATGACTGTGGCAGCGACGACATCAGGGTCGTTCGGGTTGGTGCTGCGGACCGTGATGGCTTTGCCCTTAAAATCAATATCACGGTTTCCATCGCCGGTATACATACCTGGCGCAACAATGACAACATCGCCATTTAGCGCCACATCAATTGCTGCCTGAATCGTTGAATATTCCGATGGGACGTGCAATATGCCGTCATAGTCGCCAACATGCAAAGTTATGCTGACCATTTGTGGATTGTTGGACGCGTTGATGTCCGAAATTGTCAGATTGCAAATATATATGCCTGCAGCCAAACCTGATATGTCCACTATTAAATTAACGTTATCAACTTCTCCTGTCGAACTGCCGCTGGTCGGCTCGACTGAAAGCCAGCCGCAGCCCTCGCTGATTTGCCAGTTGAGAGTTCCAAAGCCACTATTAGATATGCCGAGTATCTGGCCGTCTGGATTTGTCCCGCCCTCGATAGCCGTGAATTGAAATTGCGTTGCCGAAAGCTCAATGGCAGGCCTGGCTGTTTCGAAACTCCATACGTACCCTTTCCACAGGTTAGAATCGTTGACTTCATCGATTCGCCAGTAGTATGTGGTCATAAGCTCAAGTTCGCACGGGTCCCAATGGCTGACATCGAAATTACCCCTGTACTCTGGTGAACCAACATCAGCATCATTTACATCATTGTAATCGGTGCCTAAGTAAACATCGTGGGAGGCAGCATCTTTTCCCGGCGACCAGCCAAGGATGGTATTCGGGTCCACGCCTGCTGCTCCCTCAACCGGATTAGGATTAAATGCTTTTGGCCCCAACCCTTCTATATAGAGTTGTCCAATTTCCCCGGCAGATAAGGCCCTGTTGTAGAAGCGAACATCATCGATTTTGCCGTTGAAGGCACAACTGCCGTTATCCCTGGCCCCAATCACAAAATTGTTGTGAAGTTTGGCATAATCTATAGTTCCCGTATATCCCGTGCTATTTACAAAAGCCCCATCTTTATATAATGTTAACGTTCCACCTTCGACTGTCATCGACCACATATGCCAACCAGCATCCACTATCGGACCGGTAACACTAAAAGCCGTATCTGAGGTATTTGTTATACCTGCCCTCGCGGTTCCACCGCTGAAATCCAATGAGTAAGAAAATTGTGTGCCATCTCCAAAACATAATATACGTCCTTTTGCAACTCCTCCTTGCAAGCTTCCTGATGGGTTATTCAGTCTTGCCCAAAATGAAAGAGTAAATGCCTGCTGCTCAAGATTATCCTTATTGCCTATCAGAACGTAATCTCTGTTGCCGTCGAAGCTCAGGCACATTCCACGAAACGGGTCACTGAACCACGATGCACCGGTTATCGTGCCATTATTGCTGCCGGCTGAATCGTAAGCCATGCTGCCGCTGCCTTCGTCAAACTTCCAGTGCGCAATAGGGTCATTAACCTCGGTTGCCAAAGCCAAACTACATAGAGCCAAAAGCCCCATCGCCGTTATAATTTGTCTTTTTTTAATCATTCCCCATCTCCTTCGACTCCGCCTCCGGCGGACAAGTAATGGCCTTTTAGGCCAGTCTATTTGTTATAAATGACTGCTGACTGCGGGTGTACTTTGCTTTTTTATATCATAGTTTCCGGTTTTATTCAGAGCAGTACTACTAATAAGATGCGCAAAAGCGCTTAAGTGTTCCCATAATTTGTCCCTTAATTCGTAAAAAAACACTAAAAATGAGGGGATTTTTGAAGCCGGCCATAATAGTTATTGTCCCAGACTAAATACAAATGCCCGGACGGCGGGCGTTGAAGGGTAAGCATTCCTCGCGCCTGCACCCCAAGAAATAAACCCCCAACATAAAGTTGGGGGCTAACCGATTTTGAGATTGCCGCGCTGCGCTACGAGAAGCAGGAGGGATTTGTGTTGACAAGTGATGATTTGGGTGTAGATTAGCGTGCGATAAATATAAACACTTCCGATATGAAAGGGGAAAAAATGGCTGTTAAACGAATTGCCGTTCAATGTGTCGAAATTGAGGATAAGCCGGGAAGTTTGCAGAAGCTTTTAGCGAAGATAGCTTCGGCGAAGGTCGATTTGCTTTGTTTTGCGGCATTTTCCGCCGCCGGCGGCCGTGGACGACTCTATCTGAGCGCCAAGGACCCTAATGCACTCGAAGCCTGTGCACGGACGGCGGGGATTAAGGCATCGGCAGCAGCCGGATTTATCATCAGCGGCGGAGACAGAGCAGGGGCTGCGGGGCAGTCGCTAAAGGGCCTTGCAGATGCCGGTATTAATGGAGTAGCCGGCGCTGCGATGGTTTGCGACGGGCAATACCAGATGCTGGTTGTGGTGGAAGCTGCTGATGGTGATGCTGCAGAAGAAGCGCTGGGAGCATAGGGCAGACGACGGAAGAGTAGCGAATTAGTGAATTGGTTAATTAGTGAATTGGTTAATTAGTTAATTGGAGAGTAGGTCCCCTGTTCTTGGTCAAGAGGGCAGCACTCGGGGATCCTCGCTTCGCTCGGAGGTAAAAATGGCGGGAAAAAAGATACAACAAAATTTGGATTGCAAAAGCGAATCGCACAATAAACACCTGTGCTACATTATTTCGCAGGGCTTTCATCTCAGCAATGCGGAAGAATACGATGCCCTTGTCGGAGACCCGAAGTTTAAATGCCGGCATTGCGGACGCGTAGCTGATAGTGCGAATAATCTGTGTGAGCCGGTTGGATTGTAATGTTGGTGTGGGTCCCAGATACTGGGTCCCCGCCAACGATATGCGGGGATCTCCGCTTTGCTCCGAGGATCTGCGCTACGAGGGGCGATAAATTTGATTTGGTCTTTTTCCCTAAATTGCTATAATGACACTATCTTGCTATTCGATTAACATATTGCAGATAGTGTCAGATGGGTGATAAATCGCAATTAGCCAAATTGTTTGCCAAGGAAAAGTTTGAAGAAATCGAGCGAGTTTTCCGCAAACATTTCCAGCTTGGCCTTGAAACAACGAGCGTCAGGGGTAAAGAAATAAAAAGGATGTGCAGCGGCGATTGCCATCCGGAGTTTTGCCGGATTGTTCGCAGCAGCACGACGGGCCTTAGAAGGTGTAATAAGGAACGAAGGCAAAGTCTGAAGATTGCGATAGAGACGGGGCAATCCTATATTTCACTTTGCCATTCAGGTATAGTTTTGGTTTGTGTGCCGGTTATGGATAAAGACAAGGCATTGGGAGGGATGTTTTTCGGCAAGTGCCTTTGGGAACCTGTAACGTCAACCCTGGTGGAGGATATCAAAAGACGATTAAATGGTATTCGAACAGAGGCGAGAAAGTTAACGGCAGCAATAAAGGGTTTGCCGGTTATACAGGGGCGACAAATACAAAGGAGCGCGGAGTTTTTATTTGATTTACTTTACGAAATTGGAGGATTCGACCCGCGTGTTATACGATGGCGGCAGCAGCGGTCGGAACAGCAGTCGCAGATAGGCGAGTTTATCCAGGAGAGGAAGAAATTAGGAACCGAGTGGGAATATCCGCTGGAAAGTGAACGTGAGCTGCTTGGGAAGGTGAAAATCGGCGACAGGACGGGCGCCAAAGAGATTCTGAATTCCATACTCGGGACGATATTGTTTCATAACCCCGGCGATATCGGCATCCTTAAAGCGAGATTGCTGGAGCTGCTAAGCGTGCTGAGCCGCTCGGCTGTGGAAGGCGGGGTGGATATTGACGTTATGCTTAAAAAGAATCTGACCTTTGTAAATAAAGTGATGCAAATTAACGACCAGGGCGATTTGTGCGCGTGGATTAGCACTGCGCTGAACGAATTTATCGAACTGGTATATTCATCACAAGATGCCAAGAAGGTGACACAAATCAGGCCAGCGATAAATTATATCGATGCCAACTATGATAAGCCGATAGGCCTTGCGGATGTTGCCAAAGCTTCGTATATGAGCGTTTCCCGACTGGCCCATATATTCAAAGAGCAGATGGGTATCACTCTTATAGATTACCTGACCAGCGTTCGGATAGAGCGAGCGAAGCAGCTATTGCTGGCGACGACGCAGAATTGCACGGAGATTTGTTTTCAGGTCGGCTATAATAATCAAAGCTATTTTACGCGAACATTCAAAAGACTTGCAGGGGTGACGCCGAGACAGTTCAGGGTTAAAAACCTGCGAAGAGAGAAGCTGTCGGTGCCTCTGTAAAGAACGCATCACTTAACTCATTTCTTGACATTAAGGGGTTGGCGGCATAGTATTAGATTATGGTGAAACGTATAGCGATTCTGGGTTCGACGGGTTCGATTGGTAAGAATGCGCTGCGAGTAATCGACTCGCTCGGGGCTGGGTATGAAGTTGTTGCGCTGAGCGCACATAGCCGCGTTGAACTGTTGGCTGAGCAAGTCAGGAAGTATAAGCCGCGATTTGCGGCAATTACAAACACTGATTTTTTGGAACAGTTTCGTGAATTGATTGGTGATTTGGAAGTTGAGGTTTTAGCCGGGCCGGAAGGGCTGGCGGAGATAGCGCAGCATGAGGATGTTGATATTGTCCTTACGGCGGTTGTCGGGGCGGCGGGTCTGCCTGCGGTCCTTTCGGCGGCAAGGGCGGGCAAGACACTTGCAATCGCTAACAAAGAGCCGCTTGTTATCGCGGGCGAGCTGCTTATGCAGATTGTAAAGAATAGCGGGGGGATTATTCTGCCGGTGGACAGCGAACATTCGGCGATTTTTCAGGCGATGCAGGCGGGCAAACACGATGAGGTCAGTAAAATCATTTTAACATCTTCGGGCGGGCCATTCAGGAAGATGAGTCCGGAGGATATTGAAAATGTAACGCTTGAGCAGGCGCTTTCGCATCCAGTGTGGGACATGGGGCCGAAAATCACCGTTGACTCGGCGACTATGATGAATAAGGCGCTTGAGGTCATCGAGGCGCACTGGCTTTTTGATATGCCGGTCGAGAAGATAGAAATTCTGGTTCATCCTGAATCGATAGTCCATTCGCTTGTTGAATTTGTGGATGGCTCGCTGATAGCACTGCTCGGCAAGCCGGATATGTGTCTTCCGATTCAGTATGCTTTGACGTACCCGGCGCGTGTGGCGGGGATTACTGAGCATCTGCAGCTTGATGAACTGGGCAGGCTTACGTTTGAGAGACCTAATCCGGAGACGTTTCGTGCGCTTGTCTTAGGTTTCGAGGTTGCGCGAATAGGCGGGACGGCTGCGGTTGTTTTTAACGCTGCGAATGAGGCGGCGGTGGGGGAGTTTTTGGCGGGCAGAATTAAATTTGGCCGTATAGTCGAACTTATCGAACACTGTCTGAATAAGCATAATGTTAAGAGGCGGGTGTCGCTTGAAGAGCTTCTTGAAGCAGATGCCTGGGCGAGAAGAGAGGTTATACAAAGTGCACAAGAGCACATAAGAGCATAATTAGTTTAAGGGTTGTTTAATGTCTAAAGCGAAAGGAGCGTTAGAGCAGTATATTTATGCGGTTTTGTGGGTAGCTGTTATTGCGGCGGTTATCTATTTTGCGGTCCGGAATATCGGCGCTTTCGGCAATATACTTTTAGTTGCGATTGGTTTTGGTGCGTTTGTGCTGGTCCACGAATTCGGGCATTTCATTTTTGCCAAGCTTTTCGGAATAAAGGTCGAGGCATTTTCGATTGGGTTTCCCCCTACATTGGTGGGCATTTTGCGGACCGAGAGAGGCCGGCGTGTTCGTATTTTGCCGCAGTTTTTTCCCAAAGGAGACGGGTCAGACGACGGCAGATTAAGTTTTACAGTCGGCAAAAAAGTGCACCAGCCTGGCGAGACCGAATATCGCATCGGAGTTATTCCGTTCGGCGGATTTGTCAAGATGCTCGGTCAGGAAGACGTCGGCCCGGTGAAAGAGAGCAATGACCCGCGTTCGTTTGCGAACAAATCGGTCGGCGCCCGTATGGCTGTCATAGCGGCGGGCGTGGTTTTTAACGCAATCAGCGCCCTCATAGTTTTTATGATAGTTTTTATGATTGGTATAAATCGAGTGCCTGCGGTGGTCGGAGGAGTGGTTCCGGATTCGCCTGCGGCCCGTGCAGGTCTGACAGGCGGAGATGAGGTGATTGAGATAGCAGGCAGAAGCAAGGACCTGGATTTTTACGATATTGCGGTAGAGGCGGCTTTGTCTGGCAAGGGTGAAAAGGTTGCATTAAAGGTCAGGCATGAAAATGGAAGCATCGAAGATTATGCACTTGCGGCTGAGCAGAAGCCGGGGGGTGAAATAAAAGAGTTTGGTATCGTTCTGCCACAGAGTTTGATTGTTGCAAAGGTTTCCGACTCTAATGATGCTAATGAACTATTCGAAAAGATGGGGCTGCGTCCCGGCGACCGAATTAAATCTGTTGACGGCAGGAGAGTGCAGACCTATTGGGAGTTTGAAGAAATAGTTCGAGCCACTATCGCACCGGTGGTTACGGTTAAGGCGGAGCGTATTGGAGAGTCAGGCAAAAGTGAAGTTGAAGCGAAAATTAAACTAAAGCTGGTTGCTGATGAGAAAAGAGGTGAACCGGAATCCGAAACCAGCCATATTTGTTCGATGGTGCCGCGTTTGCGGTTAGAAGCGGTTTCTAAAAAACCACCGTCCACTGAAAAAAGGCTCAAGGCATTATTCATCGGTAAGAAGGAAGACAAGAACATCGAGACTGTGGAGGAATTGCGAAGCGGCGATATTGTTCTTGCGGCTGGTGAGGTCGAGAATCCCACCTATAAGGAGCTTCGCGAGGTTACCACAAAATACGAAGATAAGGAACTGCCGATAAGGGTATTACGTGCAGATTCGAACGGTGTGGAAGAGGAGCTTACTATTACGGTTACGCCAAAACGTTCGAAGGAAGATGGACGGGTAGTAATTGGCATTTTCCTTGTGCCGGCGTTTGATGCTGAGCATCCGGTTGTTGCCAAGACTATTACTACTGAAGATTGGCCGGTGAAACTGGAAATTCCCCGCGGCGCAGTGATAACCGCTGTTGACAGAGTCAAGGTGTCAAGTTTTTACGATGTTGTCCGCGAAATCAAACGAAAAGCTGGTGAGCGTATTATGATTAAATATCGTCTGGATGAGAAAATAACCGGCGGCGTTGCACTGGATGTGAAGGCGGATGAGGATTTCGCGGCTGTCAAATCGGTTTTTGCTGACTTTGTTCCGTTTAAACCTTTAGAGAGACTTTATAAGGCCAGCAGTCCGGTTGATGCAATCGGGATGGGATACAGAAAGACCGTTATGTTTATCGCTCAAGCATACATAACGATAAAGGGTTTGGCAGGCGGGCGTGTCAGCCCGAAAAGTCTTATGGGGCCTGTCGGTATCGTCAGCCTGAGTTACAAAATTGTTGCTGAGCGGCCGTTGATAGACTACGTTTATTTTCTTGGTTTGATAAGCGCCTTTCTTGCGGTGTTTAATATTTTGCCGCTGCTGCCTTTTGACGGAGGATTTATTGTGTTTTTGCTGATTGAGAAAATCAAGGGTTCGCCGGTCAGCGTGCGCATTCAGGAGAAAATTGCATCTGTCGGCTGGGTGCTGGTGCTTGCACTTGTTCTTTACGTGACGTTTAACGATATTGTCAGGAGTTTTTTCAGCTAAGTGATTAGCGGGTGTGGAATGACGAGCTTTGAAGAATATCATAAAGGGGAATTCGGCACCCTGAGAGAAGCGGATGCTGAAGTTTATGAGTTGATGACAAGAGAGTATGAAAGATTACAAAACAACATAGAGCTTCTCGCTGCGGAGAATCAGTGCTCACGAGCGGTTTTAGCGGCACTTGGCTCAGTTGTTCAGAACAAGACGGCTGAAGGTTTTCCAGGGGCCAGACTTCACGGGGGCTGCGAAGTTATTGATGATGTGGAGAGACTTGCAATCAGCAGAGCCAAAGAGGCATTCGGCGCTCGATATGCAAATGTGCAGCCGCATTCCGGCACGGGCGCCAACCATATTGTCATTACCGCAGTGCTGGAAGCGGGGGATAAGATATTAAGTCTCGGTTCGGAACAGGGGGGACATTATTCGCACGGAGATGCGGTTTCCCTCACAGGCAAGTTTTTTGACGTAGAGAATTACTACGTCGATAAGAGAACTTTTCTTTTAGATTACGATGCTATCAGAGACAAGGCAATCAAGGTAAAGCCCAAACTGATTATATGCGGCGCTTCCGCATACGTCAGGACGATAGATTTCAAGAAGTTCAGAGAGATTGCGGACGAAGTGGGAGCATATCTTCTGGCGGATATCTCGCACATATCGGGATTGGTGATGGCCGGCGCCCATCCGTCATCGGTGGAGTATGCGCATTTTACAACAACGAGCACATATAAGCCGGGAGGGCCCAGAGGCGGCCTTATACTGATGGGGGGAGACTACGAAAAAAAGATAAAAGTGCAAGGAAAAGATATGCCTCTGTGGAAACGTATCGAAAATGCGACATTTCCGGGAGTGCAGGGGACGCCGTATTTGAACCACATAGCAGCTAAAGCGGTATTCTTCAAAGAAATGCTTGCCGACGAATACAGAAGCAGACAATTCAAAATCATAGAAAATGCAAGGAGACTGGCAGGGGATTTACTTGATTCGGGACTTGACGTGCTCACAAAAGGGACAGATAATCATATGATTCTGATAAACACAGGGAATTCGCGAGAGGGCTTGACGGGTGCGACAGCACAAAAGTGCCTCGAAGAGTGCGGTATAATCGTCGATAGAATGCTGCTGCCTTATGACAAGAGAGCGTCTGCGATTACCAGCGGCATCAGATTAGGCACGCCTATCGTTACGAAAAATGGGATGGGGACTGAACAAATGCAGAGTATAGCGGGGCTGATAGATGCGGTGCTAAAACGCATAGAGATAATAAGTGAAACCGAATACAAAATAGACAGTTCATTTAGAGAACAGATAAGAGCCGAAGTGGCCGAATTATGCGACAAGTTTCCAATGCGTTAGCTTTTTTACTCAAGACAGCCGCATTGTGGGCCGAATTCTTAAACAGCTCCAATAAGCGGATGTCATAGGGAGGTTGTAATGTATAAAGAGCATACGGTTTGTGTGGTTGTTCCGGCATATAACGAAGAAGAACTTATCGGCAGAGTTCTTGAAACTATGCCGGGGTATGTTGACAAAATAGTGGTGGTGGATGATAAAAGCACAGACGAGACGGCAGAAATAGTTCGCAAGGCAGCGGATAAGTCGGGCGGCCGGATTGTTCTGATACAACACGATGAAAACCAGGGTGTCGGAGGCGCCATTGTAAGCGGTTACAAATGGGCCCGTGATAATCAGGTGTCTGCCACCGCTGTTATGGCCGGCGACGCTCAAATGGACCCTGATGACCTGTCAAATCTTCTGGAGCCAGTAGTAACAGGTCAGGTCGATTACGCCAAGGGGAACCGGCTTTTTACCGGTAATGCCTGGCAAATCATACCGAAGGTGCGGTACTTAGGTAACTCTTACACGTCTTTGCTTACCAAGATTGCATCGGGCTACTGGCACGTGGCGGATTCCCAGACAGGATATACGGTGATTAATTTGCGTGCGCTAAAGATATTAGATTTGGACAAGATATATAAAGACTACGGGATGCCAAATGATATGCTGGTAAAACTCAATGTCTATAATCTGAGGGTTCGTGATGTGCCGATAAAGCCGATTTACAACATCGGCGAAAAAAGCGGCATAAGAATTCATAAAATCGTGCCGAAACTTTCCTGGCTGCTGCTGGAATGTTTTCTTTACAGAATGAAGGAAAAATATATCATCCGTGATTTTCATCCGCTGGTGTTCTTTTATCTGTTTGGGTTTATATTTGATATAACTACGGTAGTTTTATTTATACGCCTTTTTTACATCTGGTTTAACTCCGGACATATTCCGCCGATAAACGCTCTGGCTTCAATGTTCTGTTTCATCTCGGCGGTACAGTTTACGCTCTTTGCAATGTGGTTTGATATGGAAAGCAATAAGGATTTGAAATGAGAGATTTTACCTTAGCTGCTTACGAAGAATACCTTCAAGTTATTAAATCCTCATACGAGAATATATTGACGTTCAGCGAATACTTTTGTGCAGAGCCCAAGCCCGAAAGTTTTTGTCTCATCCGTCACGATGTGGACCGCAAACCGGGGAATGCGCTTCGAATGGCCAAACTTGAAAATGGGATGGGCATAAAATCGACCTATTATTTTCGTGTGAAGTCTCATACCTTCAAACCTGAGATAATAATAGAAATTGCGGGTTTACGACATGAAATCGGCTATCACTATGAATCCCTTTCAGATGCTAACGGCGATATGTCACTGGCATTGAAAGATTTTGAGAATAACCTGAAGAAATTGAGGGAAATTGTGTCCATACGGACTATATCTATGCACGGCCGGCCATTAAAACCCTATGATAACCGTGATATGTGGAGAAGCGACGACAATCATAACAGGTTAATCGAAAAATATGGGATTTTAGGTGAGGTTTATCTTGATATTGATTACACGGACATCGCCTATATCAACGACACAGGACGCAACTGGACATCCGGAAGATTTAATAGAAGAGATAAAGTTGCGTCGAATATTGAAGTTGATTTTAAAAACGGAGAAAGTCTTTTAGGATATTTGGGTTCCTCGCCTTCTTCAAAGATGGCCTTTCAAATACATCCCGAAAGATGGGAGAGCGACGTGATAAGCTGGGTAATTCAGTATTTTTCAGATACGGCTGTTAACATAGTCAAGTGGTGCCTGCGATGAATTATCGGATTTTTGAAGAGTGTGATTATCCGAGGTGGGATGAGTTTGTCGACCTTTCGCCTCAAGGGGGCATTTATTCCAAATCGTTCTATTTAAAAAGTGTGGGCTACCCGTTTAAAATTGGTGTTGTTGAAGAAAATGGTAAGGTAATCGGCGGCATCGTTTTGGCTAAAAATGAAGTTGGTGTTCTTTCGAATCCGCTTTTTGTTAAGCATCTTGGCGTTTTGTATGCGGATGATGTTGAAAAATCGGGAAAAGGGCGGGATTTGAAGTATAAGATTGACAGAGAAATTATTTCAAATATGAGTGGTTGGAAAATCTGGTCATATTCTTTTCATCCGAATTTTAAGAATTGGCTCAATTTCTATTGGAGTAGGTATAAACAGACGACGCGATACACTTATCAGATTGATTTTTCGAAGACATCGGATTTCAGGGCGAACTACGGGGAAAAAGTCAAATCTCCTTTACGTGCGGCCCGCAAGGCGGAACTGGTAGTGGATGACATCGATGCCGCTGCTTTTGCCGAAGTAAATGAAAAGACATACAAAGGTAAAGGAGGTCGGCAGCCTTACAGCAGGAAAAGACTGGTGAATTTACTAAACCAGTTAAGTGAACAAAAGTGTCTGTGTATGAAATCAGCAAAAGATCGAGAAGGCAATATACATTCTGTTGCGGCAATTGTTTATGACAGGCGTTCCGCCAACCTGATTTTGAATGGGACCGACCCTGCTTACAGGCAATTCGGCGGCAACAGCATGCTGATTGATTTTATGATTGAGTTTGCATCAAAAAAGTGTGGGATTTTTGATTTTGAAGGTTCGATGCACGAACAGATAGAAAAGTTTTATCGCGGTTTCGGCGGAGAACTGGTTCCATACTATTTGATTTACAAAGCCAACTTGCCGACTTTATTATATCATTGTCTTTTAGATACTGCAAAAAAGTGGAGCTGATTAGTTGTGTCTTACTACTGGGAAGAAGTTGACAAGAAAAGGTTCGGCAAATCGCTCAAATGGTTTGAACGGAGAATTTTCGCACGGGTAATCGGAAATCGCCCGATACAGTCCTGCCTTGATGTTGGCGGCGGGGCGGGACATAAGTTTGCCGTAGATTGTGAAGATTATACTCTGGTGGAAATGGAACCTGCAGCCATTGCGATTTTTCGGGATAGATACCCGGCAGGGCATTTTATTGAAGGCGATTTTCTTGCATTGAACCTTGAGAAGAAATACGACCTGATACTTATGATTCAATTAAGCACCTACGCGGAATGCATCAGGAAGATGGTAACTAAGGCGTATTCGCTGCTTGCTGAGAATGGCTTGATGTTATTTACCGCAACAAACAAAAATTCTTACAAAGGATTGTTATATTCAAAAGGATATGCCTATCAGGAAGGATATGCCTATCAGGAATCGTATTCGGCATTAAAAAAGTTTCTTAAAACTCTCGGTGCTTCATCGATAAGCTATTATGGGTATGGGTGGTTGCCGTTTCGCAGGGACAGCAATTCTATTTTGATACCCCTGCTGAAATGGATTGATATTGTTTTTGGCAGATTTGTCTCATTGAGTCCGTGGTTATTGATTATTGTGAAAAAATGAAAGTACTGGTTGATATCAATCATCCGTCACAGGTTCACCTGTTTAAGTATGTCATAGCAGAGCTCCGAAAACACGGACATAACGTGATTGTAACCGCCAGCCAAAAGGACGTATCTTATAAGCTGCTCGACAGTTATGACTTGAGGGTTAGGGATGTTGAGGTCAAACCGGTTTACAACATCGGCGAAAAATCCATGATGAAGATGCAAAAGGTCATAGTAACGCTGTCGTGGTTGCTTTTGAAGGACTTTTTGTACCGGCTTAAGGAGAAATATATTATCAGGGATTTTCATCCGCTGTTTTTTTTCTATGCATTCGGCTTTTTATTTGATATAGTTACAGTGCTTCTTTTTATCAGGTTGTTTTATATATGGTTTTCCACAGGGCATATTCCGCCGATAAATGCGCCGGCAGCAATGTTTTCCTTCATCTCGGCTGTGCAGTTCACGCTCTTTGCGAGGTGGTTCGATATGGAGAGCAACAAGGATTTGAAATGAGCCGGATTCGCTGCATCTTACATTTTTAAGGGGGGCGACTATGCGGGTTAATATAGTTACTACATCCTATCCGAGATGGCAGGGAGACCCCTCAGGGTTTTTTCTAGTTGAGCTGGCATATAATCTGTCTCAGCAACCCGATATTAAGGTGACTGTGCTTGCCCCTGCTGACTGTGGAGTAAAGTCGTTCGAAGTTCAGCGAGGCGTAACGGTTCGGCGAGTACGATATTTCTGGCCAAGGCAACTGCAGAAACTTGCATACGGCGATGGCATACCGGCCAATATCAAAAAAAGCAAAATAGCGTTGTTCAATGTCCCTTTTTTTCTTATTTTTTTCGCGGCGAGGCTGTCTCTGCAAAGTCGCGGAGCTGATATTATTCATGCTCATTGGGGCATAGCGGGGGCTCTTGCAGCGGCGACAAAGTTTATTCACCGCCGAGTTGTTGTCGTTACAATTCACGGCACCGACTTGAGCACAAGCAATAAACTCATAAGACTGGTAACGCAATGGTGCATAAAAAAAGCTGACGCTGTGATTGCAAACTGCCGGGAAAATTATGAATGCATCGTAAAAATGCGAGGCGATAAAGGCAACTGTTTTTACATCAATAATGGTGTAGAATATCCGTCGGATGAACATATAGCAAAACTTCGCAGTCAGTGTAAAAAAAACAACGGAATTATAAACATTATCAGCGTCGCAAGATTGATACCCGAAAGACGATATGACGTTCTGTTGAAGGCATTTGCAAAACTGTGTGCAAATCACAATAGTGTTTTTTTGACGGTGGTTGGTGATGGACCCGCAAAAGTTGAACTGGAAAGATTATCTGCGGAGCTTAGTTTGAAAGACAGAGTCAGATTTATCGGAAGGGTAGAGCATAACGAGGTTTTCTGGTATCTGGCCAAGTCGGATATCTATGTTTCATCTACTATGGTGGAGACACACGGCTATTCCGTGGTGGAGGCCGCAGCTTATGGGTTGCCTGTCATTACTACAAAGGTTGGTTTTCCCGCTGAACTGGTTATAAATGGGAAAACGGGTTTTGTCGTTGAACCTGGCAGTGAAGAAGCATTGCTCAAAGCAATGCAAAAAATGCTCGCAGACCCTGATTTTTTACGCCAGGCAGGACAGGATATGCGAAAAAGGATTCAGGAACTTAATTTGTCTTGGTCCGAATGGGCAGAAAAAATATTAGAGGTTTATAAGATCTGTTTAAAGTCGGAATAATCGCTATGTGGGTCAGGACCGAATTGATTGATTGTCCCCTATGCGGCAATAAAGGATTTGACGAGATAGCAGTGCGAGCCGACGACCTTCATATAGTAAAATGCAAAAACTGCAGTCTGGTCTTTCTTAATCCACGGCCTGTTTTGGAGGACATAGGTAAATTGTATGAACAGGATTATTATTCAGACAGGGTATGCGGAGAAATGTCATTTAAGGGGTTACCGGCCTCAGTTGTAAATGTCCGGTATTACAAGCCCTATGCGTTTGATATTTTAACTGAAAAAGTTGAGCTTAACGGCAGAAGAACGCTCGATATAGGATGTTCCTTTGGCAAATGGGTTTACTGGATGGCCAAGGCAGGCGCAAAAGCTGTCGGCATAGATTTGGCTGAGGGATGTATCAAATGGGGCAAGAAAAATCTTAACCTCGATTTAAGACAATGTGCAATTACTGATATTGATGAACCGGATAATTCTTTCGATGTTATAACGATGATAGACCTTATAGAACACGTTGCCGAGCTTGGTGGCTTTATGAAAAATCTTATGAAACTGCTTAAGCCGGGCGGATTAGTGTTTGTCCAGACGCCTAATTTTGAAAGTTACTATAAATATCGTCAGAACTGGCTGTTTCTCCATTTTGGCCTCGAGCACATACTTTATTTTGATACGGCTGTGCTCGACAAGCTTTTTATGAAGTATGGTATGCTGCCTTTTGGCCAAACCTGCGTTTTAGATACTATTCCGTGCGATAAGCAAGGTTTTATAAAGCAACAGAGAGGCCTCAAAAGAAGGTTAGCCTCGTTTTTATTGCAATTGCCTCCATTCTGTGATTTTATCCATCGAGACTTATCAAGACTATTTGCGTCGCAATATGCTTATAAATATGATACGAGCAGGCAGTCAGGTGCCATTATTATTGGTTGTTACAAAAAGAAAAGCCGATAAGGAATAGAATGCTGTAAGGGATTGGAGTCTGCGAAATTTATCACTAAAGAATGATCTTATCCGTTTTTCTTTTTGATAACAACTTCAATAGAATATTCACCTTCGCTCTGAACATCATCAGACACAATCCTGTAACCTTCATCACATATTTTTGCCTCGATGATTTCATAACCAGATAAACATCTTTTTATCAGCGGAATCACGCCAACAGTATCAGGATGTTCATCTCTATCCAGAAGGAAAAAACGCTTATGTTCCGGATTCCAGCGACTCGGCAGAGTCTTTTTTCGTTCGTACAATTCCCTGTCGGGCAGATAAAGAATCAGATAACCCCCTGGTTTCACAGCCCGCCACCAGTTCTTAATCGCAATTTTGGCGTTATTCATATGTTCCAACAAATGCGAAGAATACACAAAATCAAATTCCCCTTCCTCAATACCCTGCAGCAACTGCCCATCGCCGTCCTCAATATCCCAACCACGACATTCTTTAGTTATAGGGTCTCCGCCATATCCAACGTCTAATCCTTTACCCTGACAATATTTCTCAAAAAAATTTTCCCTTATTCTTCGGGGCTTTGCCTTACTTGTTTCCAATACTCTCAAAGGCCGTCTGATATATCTGTATATAAATTTTACATATTGTATCGAAAGAAAACGATATAGAGACTCCGGCAAAACACTCTTCAGCAATTTTATTAAAAGTTTCATTCGATATTCTTAACTATTCTTTAAATATGGATACAAATCTTCCTGCAGTCAATAATATGTCAATTATTGACACGAACAAATCATTTTATCCATTCGAAAAATTATTTCCGCTTCTTTTTGAAAACGAATGTGATTCCTAACTCTAAAATTAGTTTATAAAGCTGTGAATATATGATCTCTGAAAGCGTAAACCATCTAAAGCTTGACAACGATACATTGCCCCGTGGGCAAACTACATGGAAACTCTAGTTTTTCTGAAAAGAATTCATCAACTGCAGCTTTTGCGCCAGGACAAGTAGCAAAGCCATAATCATCGAAAATCATTGTGCCACCAGTCTTCATTCTTGGATAGAAAAATCTACAACAATCCATTACAGATTTGTAGATATCGGCATCAATATGAACAAAACAGAACCGCATATTCATAATCGGCGAAGCGGTATCAGGGAAAATTCCCGGCCAAAGACGAGTATTATCACAGTCCTTCAGAAATTTTTTGACGTCGTCGAGCAACACGTCGGAAAAATCACCCTTCCTGTGAAGATCTTTATTTTTATCCGTCGGTGGCATCCCAGTGAAGGTGTCAAAAAGATGTACGGTTTTATCGGTTTCGGCAAAAACTTTTGAAATTAATCTGGCAGTTCCTCCCTTATAAACGCCGATCTCAGCTATATTTCCCTCTAAACTGCGACACTGCAGTGCGAATTGATAAAGCATAAAACATCTTGTTCTATCAATAAGCGTACGATGCCCGATTTGCTCTGCCAATGTGCAAAAGGCATTATCATCGCTCCAGATTGGTTTGCCAGCAGGCATCCTCTGGATTGTCAAACCAAACCTTGAAAGGGTGGAATTTATCCATTCTGCCACTTTCTGCCTCATAACCTCTGACTCCTTTTTTAATTTGTGAATCCCTATTGACAATTAATTAAATAGGGTGAGATTAGGCTCCTTTATTTTTTAAACAATTTACTAGAAACTAATATTTATTTACTTTTCTTTATACTGATTATTTTAACAGGGTGGTGTTATGAATTCCAGCAATTACATCAGCGGGATGAACGCTGTTCACGATTTCCTGGCAAAGATTATGGATTTTTTTGGTTCGCCAGATGTGCTTAAGCATATATTCAGCTATCGGGTCTTGGTTTTTTTTGGGCAATACTATATGTTTTGTATCGTTATCAAAATACCTTCTTGATACGTATTTCCATTCGCCCGGGTAAATAGTAATGGTCGGGACATTCAAGAATTCAGCAAGATGCAATAGACCATTATCATTGCTCAAGACCAGACTGGTTTTTGTGAGTAAATCGATGATTTGGGAGATAGTGAGCGAGTCGGCCAAATCGTGAAATTTTTTGTTTTCTCTAACGGTTGCGGAGATAATACTCGGGTCGTACTCATTGGGTGCAGAGACTATCGCGACATCACAGTTTCCACTCCCGAGGACGGTTTCAATCACGTTGACGAAGTTTTTAAAAGGCCATCGCTTGTATGACTGTGAGCCGCTGCCCGGCAGGATAAGCATCAGTTTGCCGGTTAAAGGTATAAAGTTTGACGGCAAAGATGCTTTTATAAGTGCTTGATTTAATTTATTCACGTATTTTTCAGCTTTAAGACTGTCATCAAGACAGCGAACAAGATTAAAGTGCATATTAATGAGATGTTCGTTGTAATCTGATACTGCCTGTTTTGTCAGCAGGAAACGGAATTTGTTTTTTTGCTGCCGCCAGAACTTAGGGCCGATTCTGTCCTTCGCTCCTGAAGCAATCGCGACAACATATTCGTCAGGTAAACAGGCTTGAATGGTTAAAATGGCCATATCAAATTTTTGCTTTCTGATGCTTGTGCAAAGTCTATAAAAATCTTTCAGGTAATGAATTGCTGCCAAAGGTGAAAGGCTTCTTAATCTCTTAAGGTGTATGACGTCATCGAATTTAAGAACATCTTCCAGCAGAAACCTGTTGAACCTTATATGCGGCACAACAGCGGCAATATAAGCGGATGGATAAATATCCCGCAATGCAAGGACTGTCGGGGCGACAAAAAGTGTATCACCAAGGCCCGACGAGAAGAACATCAGGATTTTCATTCTGAATCTCCCTGTGCCTGCTGCTGCATTTGGGCGGCATATTCGCGACGCCGCTGCAGAATTCCAACGCCTCCCAGAGATGTTCCTAAAACAAGCACCAAAACAGTGCCGATAACTCGCAAAATGGTAGAGGCGAGAATTCCTTCCATCATACTTAATCCAATTTGTTCTGTAACTATTCCAAAAATGATTTCTCTTACGCCGATGTTTCCAGGAGTGATTACAACAACGTCAGCAACTTTCAAGACAGCCAGAAAAATGACTGTTGCTGTAATGCTGATGTGGACGTTGATACTCAGGAAACAGACATAAAACATTGTTGTGGTGATGATAAAGGCAAGCAGGGTGGCTGAAACGATTGACAGGATGTAAGTGCCGTCCTTTAAAGATATTACAGCAGTTGCAAAAACATGGGAAAGTTTAGAATGACTCCACACAAGAGCTTTGTTTTGCACCTTGAAAAGGCGAATGACCGCATCAGCGATAATCGGTCCGGCTATTACAAGAGTAACCAATCCGCTTAAAAACAGCCATGCATCAATGCCGGCGATTTGCAGCCGGCGATTTGTCAGCAGTACTATTATCAGCGCAAAGATGAGATTGATACTGATTTCCATCCATGCAAAAGATGCAAGACTGCTTATATAGTGCGTGTAAGAAATATTGTGGTTCTGCTTGAGTGTTACGCCGCGGTACAGGTTTCCTAATTGAGGAATAACAGTGTTGAGGAATCGTCCGAGGAGAAATATTTTATACCACCCGCCGACGGGGATTCGGACATTGCTACATTTTTCCATAACGATTTTCATACAAAGACCATTTACGGCAAGGTCGAGGACAAGCAGTATGACCAGAGCGGCTATGAACAGCGGGCGCAGATTGAAAGCAAGCTGAAGCTGCTGTTTATTTTTGATGAAGAAAATTATAATATATACAATGCAAACCGCAGCAATGATATTCTGAATGAGTCTTTTGTGCTCTCTTAAATGCATCAGGCTATTTGTTAATTGGTTTTGTATTTTGCAGATTGAAAATCATATAGGGCGGCATTCCAGCCCTGTAGAACTTGCCGTTTTTTGTTTCGCCAGGGTCGCCGCAAATATAACTGAACAACTCATACTCCTTTTGCAGTTGGTTTATAAGCGGATTTAACTGCGGGACGCTTGGAATGAGATAATAGGGGAACCGGCCTGTTTGAGCTAATTGTTTTATCTGTTCAAAACTTGTAGCGGGTACAATTTCTCTATCAAGATAATACGCATATTCGGGACGGTAGAAACCGCCTTTTGATGCGTGCTGGTTCACTATGAAATCCTCAAAACTCAGGAGGGCTTTATCGGGTGGTATCACACTATTAAGGGTTTTGAACATTTCAATTTTGCCTGTCGGCTGCCATCGGATGCCGTAATAGTAATTAGCGCCGCCGATGCAGAAAATAACGATAACCGCGATAATTGCAGTTGTGCAGACATTGGCCAAGAGGCGGTTTGCGCGCTCCAGCAGGTCTTTAATCAGCAATACGCCCAGAGCACAGGAAATCGAAATAAACGGCAGCATAGGTGATTCCCATGTCTGATGTGCCCACAGACAACCTCTTAAAATGAATAGCTGAAATACCCACGGCATAAGAAAAAGCCAGAACAGAGGGAATTGCAATGCACGACGGGAGTCTTGTTTTTCCGGTTTTGGTTCCATAAATACAATCGACTGACCGACTGTGAAATAAGCGATAACTATTATCAAAACAGGAATGGTAAAATTTGACACTGCATATTCCCAGAATACAGCAAACCATTTGCCCCAGACAAATTCCGGCATTTCTCCTTTTGCTGAGCGCCATTTATAGAGGTCAACTATTTTTTGGATGTCCCAGCCATAGCCGGCGGCCATTACTGTAAGATCTACCGCAAGACTGATAAAAGGGGCAAAGATGAGAATGGCGAGAAGTATTTTATCCGGTCGGCTTCGGCGATGGATACAATGACAGACGTAATGAACGCCTACAGCCATTGCAAAAAAGAAAGCGGACCAGCCGAACTGGAGTCCAAGGAAAGTGGTAATAGCCAGGCCGAAATAATGCAAAGAACGTTTTTCGGGATTGCTGCTTATGACACCAATCAGTTTGAGGTAAAACCAGTAAGCCGCTAGTGCCAATGGTATCAGTGAGCCATCCGTACCGAAGTACTGGACGAGAGGAAACAGAACAAAAAACAATCCTGACAGCAAGGTGGTTTTGTCGTCTGTTAATTGTCTGACAAGTATCAGAAATACCAAAAGGGACAACAAAGCAAAGCTGATGATGTATATGCGAACAGTTTGTTCACTGACCCCCAGTCCCCGCATAAGAACTGAAAGTATCAAGTTGCTGAGCTGTGGATGGTCCCAATATCGGGATGGATTTTTCGGTGGTGGGTTGCCGACGGCCCAGGTGGTTACACCTTTTGTATAGGCCAAACCGTATTTTACATGTGCTCGTGAGACCCAAGCTGTGCTTGCCTCGCCCCAGCTGTGAAGGCCGTAAAACGGCCGGTTGATATCACGAGCCATCTCGCAGACGAGCAAAATCGCCAATAAGCCGAATATCGCCCAGAAGTTGGTGGGCTTTTGTTTTGCAATTGGTTGAATATTTTTGCTCATTTTAACATCCTGTCATAAAAAAACTAATCATAAGTCTAAATACAAAGGATGCAATGTATTTTTCGGCATTTTATATATAAATCCTTTGGGAAAGCCATTATTGACGGGCATTGAGTTTTTTTGTGAATGTATCTAAATGTTGGGCAGCACAGGATACAAGACTTGCAATCGTTGCTTATATTGCTTGTGTTGTTATCTTCGCTGTATATCAGCTTGGACAAATCATAACTGAAACCTGTCAGGCTGAATACACCAAAAGGGCGCCAATAAGCGGGTAAATTAATGGAAAAAGTTGCAGAATTGTGTTATTTTTTGCTGCAAACCACCCAACCCTGTATAATAAATGATTATCGCTTAGGAGAAACAGCGAGTATGTTAAATAAACTGAAAGCACTCAAAAACGTATTTGTAGCAAACGCAATGGCTGGGATAAACGTGAAATACATCCATCAGCAACTTGCGAACAACGAGATTGAAACACTAAAAAGGAATTCACGTCATCGGAATCCTAAGAGCCTGATTCCGTTTGGGCACAAGGTATATTCCCAGAATGAAGAGGATGGAATTATAAGAGAGATATTCAACAGGATAGGAGTGAATAACAGGGTATTTGTAGAATTTGGGGTCGGAAACGGTTTAGAAAATAACACATTGGCTCTGCTCTTTGATAACTGGGGTGGACTTTGGATAGAAGCTTCTTCAAAATCTGTACGTAAACTGAAGAAGGCTTTTCATAATACCATAAGTAAAGGCCGTTTAAGCATAATAGAAGCTCTTGTCACTAAAAGTAACATAAACAGTTTAATCTCTTCTTCAATAACTGCCGAAGAAATAGACCTTCTGTCTATAGATATTGACGGCAATGATGTGCATGTCTTTAACTCAATAACCTGCATCAAACCGAGAGTTGTTGTGATTGAATACAATGCGAAGTTTCCGCCGCCAATTTTGTTTTGTATGGAATACGATGAATCATACCGTTGGAAAAGGGATGACTGCTTTGGAGCATCCTTGAAGTACCTGGAGAACAACTTTGCCAAAAAAGGCTACAATCTTGTCGGCTGTAACTTAACCGGTGCAAATGCTTTCTTTGTTCGAAAGGACCTTACTGCAGACAAGTTCGTGGAGCCGTATTCTGCTGAAAATCATTATGAGCCGGCACGATACTATTTGAGCGGTCTCTCATCTGGACATCCATCATCTTACGAGACTCTCGAGAAATCACTAACAATGCGCAGTACCTGACGGTGTGGAAGCCCCACGGCCGGTGAGATCAGTCGTTAGGCGGCGCGAGAGGATAGAAGATTAACGGAGTAAATATTCTGGTTGCAACAAAAAAGCCCTGCCCTTTCAATATCTAATCGGAAATTTCTTGCTTAACGCCGTCTTTTCTGTTAAGGTAAAAATTTCTATGAACGAGGTGTAAGTTGTATCGTAATTTGATTGGAGACGAGAATATGAAACGCTATTGTTTAATTTTAACCGTCCTTATCGTTGCTTCTGCCTGCCTTTTGCAGATTGGCTGTGAAAAGCAGTCTGTGGCGACGGGGGAGTCTAAACCTGAGGTAACGGCGTCCGAGCCAGCGGGTGGTTCGGCAAAAGCTGAAACTGCCCCTGCGGCTGTTAAAGGTAGGCCGGAAATTACGTTTGAAAAAGTGATTCACGATTTCGGTAACATCGAGCCGGGGTCAAAAAATGTTTGTGAGTTTAAATTTACAAACACAGGGGACAGCTTGTTGAAAATAACAGAGGTTAGCAAGACCTGTGGCTGCACGCCATATACGCTGGCGAAAATGGAATATGAACCGGGCGAAAGCGGGACCTTGAAAGTGGAATACAATGCGAGCGCACAGCCAACTACGGTAAGGAAAACTCTGTTTGTGTCCAGCAACGATGAGGCAAGGCCCAAGGTCGAACTGGTCATAAAGGCCGAGATTGTAGCGAAAATAGATTACCAGCCGAAGAGAATTGACCTTGTGCTCAATAAGGAAAACGCTGGCTGTCCGGCGATTACGGTTAAGAGTTTAGATGGTAAGCCATTTGCGATAAAGCAGTTCGCGGCAGTTGTGCAGCCCAAGCCGATAGAAAATGTTATTACCGCAGATTATAATTCTTCAGCAGAAGCGACGGAATTTGTTCTTCAACCGAAGGTCGATGTGGAAAAACTGCAGGGAGAATTAGGCGGGAGTATTGAAATTACTCCCACCTATCCGGGTAGTGGTGTGATAATCATTCCTTTTGAAGTGCTGCCGAGATTTAAGATTACTCCGCCGTCCCTTATTGTCTATAAGGCCGAGCCGGGAAAGGCGGTAACAAAGGAGGTCTGGATACTTAACAACTATGATGAGGATTTCGAGGTTGAGTCAACATCGACACAAGAAGGCGCTATAAAGGTTTTAAGCCAGGAAAAGACTGACAATCGTTATAAGTTTGAGCTGGAGATAACACCACCAGCCAGTGAAAAAGGCCAAAAAGGGTTTTTCACAGATGTGTTTTTTGTGAATATAAAAGGCGGTGAGAAACTGAAGGTTGCCTGCAGGGTATTCTATTCGAGAAAAACAGGGGAATCATCCCACACCAATTGAGCTTGGCTTGCGCCTGGTTGATGGGTAATAAGCTGACTTGGCATATTTATTATGCGATTGGTAGCTTGCGTCAGCCGGAGGCCGATAAATTTGTGTGTTGACAGTGGGGGTCGTCTCTGTGTTGGCTATGTCAGCAAATTGTGAAATCTTGATTTATGAAAATAGCTAACCAAATCATTACGGTTGTGGCAGGATTAGTCCTTATCGTCGCAGCGGCGCTGAAAATCCATCAATTGCTAACCGAGCCGATTATCAGCAAAGGTTTCTTGGAGTCCTGGGAGTTCTTTTTAATCCAGATACCGTTGGAACTTGGGCTGGGAATATGGCTTGTCTGCGGACTGTTCAGGAAGGCGGCCTGGATGGTAGCGGTGCTGGCTTTCGGGTTGTTTATAGCGGTAACGCTGCAAAAAGGGCTCATCGGGGCAGAATCCTGCGGCTGTTTTGGGAGGGTTAAGGTCAATCCGTGGATAACCCTTTCGGCGATTGATATACCGCTTTTTCTTGGGCTGGTGATTTTCCGGCCGAGGGGGTTGAAGCTCCTGCCGCCGCCGTGGCCTTCGGCGAAACACTTCTTTGGCGTTGCTATTCCGACATTTATCGTTATCGGCGTTATCATACCGGTTCTGATACTCTATAAGCCGCCTGATAAGACAGACAAATATGAGGTGGTAAAACCCAACGAATGGATTAGAAAAGAAAATTTGGGCGAAAAGCAGATTGGCGAGGAATGGTCGATGCTCAAGCACATCGATATCGCCGATTCCCTGCGGTCGAATATTGCCGTCGTGGTGTTTTATAATACCGGATGCGATGCCTGTCAGGATGCCATTCCACTATACGACCAGATGAGCCGCGATATGGCCGGTAACAGGGACTCGATACGGTTCGCATTTATTGAGATTCCTCCGTATGCTTCAGGGAAAGATAGTATTGTTCCGGTCGATACGCTATGCCTGCGAGGCAGGCTCGATTCGAGCAAGGAGTGGTATATTCAAACCCCTTTGGTTGTGGTGATACGGGATGGTTTGGTGGTCAAATCCTGGGAAGCCGAAACCCCACAGCTTGATGAGATACTGGATGCTGTGCAGGAAACGGGCGGCTTTATTTTGGAAAAATAGTTCATTGGGGGGAACCAAATGTTGTCGGCGATGTCAAAAAATGAGGGGACCTGAAAGCGTGATATGATAAAGACATTGCGGATAACAAGTATTATAGCGGTGGTCTTGGCGGTTATTTTCTTTGTTTTTCCTGCGGTTTTTGGTGTTCGCGGCGATAAGCAAATTGAGCAATTTTTGAATTCTGCCGGCGTAATTGAGGAGTTCAGGGGGGCCAAGGGTGATAAAGTCAAGGATAGCCGGCAGGAAATCTCGCCGCTTGTAAAGCAGGCAGAAGCTTTTGCGTTGTATTTGAATCCGCCCCCTGAGCCAAAGCCAGAACCTTCGGTGTCCCATAACGAACCCAGGCCGGTGGCTGTTTCACCTAAATTTAGGCTTGTTGGCACCAGTCGTCATGAGTTGCACCCGGAACTGTCACTGGCCCTGATTGACGAGCCCGGCAAGGGCCTGCACTGGGTAAGACAATTCAGCAAGGTGGACCATTTAATTATTGAGCAGGTAAAAGACGGTCTCGTAGTTGTTCGAGACGGCGAAAGCACTTTCGAGGTTGTGGCGGAAAGGCCGGAAAAAAGAAGTATTCTTAAGGCGAACCCGTCATCCGGCGGCCGTAGTACCAACAATAGTCCTCCGGTGATAAATGCTGAAGTTCCAATGAGCGCCGAAGAAGAAGCGGCGTTAATGAAAGAAGCGGAAGCTGAGAGGAAAAAGGCCTTAGCTGAGCTGGATGCTATGCAGGCCGAGATGGAAACTGCCGAGGCAGATGTTAAAGCTGGCGAAACTGATGGGGGCACCAAGTCTGATGAAATCACAACGGCGAGGAAAAGGCCTGTTTCCGACCTTAAAACTATGCGTATAAGCGCCAGAGAGGCAAGGAAACTGGGCCGTTTGGGCCGAAGGTTAGAGAACGTTCAGCGGCAGCCGAATCGAGTCGAGGACAATAGAGCTGAAAGTGATGCAAACTTGAATAAGCCAGACTTGAATGATGTGAATATTCCGCGGTAAGGATGTTCCCGCCTCGCCGACACGCGAAAAGGCCGGTATTAGCTATTAGCGAAGAAGGCCGTCATTTAATTTCAGTTTTCCCCGGATTCTTAGCTGAAAATGAGGAACTTTTTGGCGTTTTCTGTGTCTGAATTGATATGGCAGGTATGAAAAAAGGACTTATATTAGCGGTTTTCAGCACGATGAGTCCGATAAGTGTTGATGTAGATATGTAGATTTTTAGTTTGGCAAACTATGGAGTAAATTATGGTAACAGAGCGGCAAATTCAAGGCCGTTGGAGGGCAAAAGTTGTTATTTTTATTTGTGCAGTAACAGTTGTTCTGAGCGGTAGTTTCCTCTTTGCTGCTGAACAAGAAACTGCTTCTGTGGCTGCGCGATACAGGGTTTTTTCCCTAAAACACATATCCGCTGAGCAGGGCAAAAAATATCTTGCCCAGGCCGGGGTCGGCACGGTTTCGCAGCTTCCCGGCGTCAATGCGCTTTTGGTAACGGCCCAGCCGGAGGATTTGATTAAAGCAAGCGCCATTTTGGAGCTTGTTGATAGTGAGGAACCTTTTGATATAAAAACAATTACCGCTGCCTCAGAGATTGCGAATTTTCCCCCTAATGGGCAAATAGCAGCCAAGGTTGGTGATGTATCAATAGGGACCTTTTCTAATCCGCCAAGCGGCACTGCAAAGACCAAAGCAATTATAGACGTTCACAATGATGCCGTGATAGCTGTTGCTCCAGTGGGGCAGCTTGAAAAGATTATTTCTGCTATCGAGCAGCTGCGAAGCAGTAAAGCACAAGCTCTGCAAGGCGCCAAGCCGAACAAATCGGCTGAGGTGAATGAGGTAAGCGGAGCGAAAACAGAAACAGTCACAGAAAATGAGCTTGAAAAAGCCAAAGTGGAGGCAGAGGCAGAGCTTAAAAGAATCGCCGCTTTACCCGCCGAAGAATCATCGAAGGCGGGCCCTCAAGAAGCTGCCGGTCAAGCCAATACAGAAAGCAACGAGCCGAATGAGCTTTTCGATAAGCTTCTCAATTCGATTGCCAGGACTGAGAAGGAACCTATTTTGCAAAAAGAAGGCGAGATGAAAACCGAGGAGACGGCAGTTGAGAAACAGACCCAACAACTGAGTCAGCCAAACGCTGTTGCCCCCGCGCTTGCTGCGCAAGCAGTAGCGGGGGTACCGGAGACAAATGGGCCGAATTCTGTTGATTTGAAACAGGCGGAAGAATCATCGCCGCCAGCTACTGAAGAACCACAGTCCACAGGACACCTTACGGTGGAACCGAATTTAGCTGCTGTTGGAATCTCAGAAACTAATGAAGCTGCCGAAGAACCGGAATCGGAACCAAATGCGGTACCGAAAGTTCACTCGTATGAGCCGGCGCCCATTGCGGATGGGAATGAAATGCTTGAGCTGGATTTGCCAGCGAAGCTTAATATCATAGATTTGGTGGATTTGGTGGGTAAGTATTTACAATTAGATTATATGTATGATGAGACGCAGGTGAAAGGCGAAGTTTCGCTGAAGCTTCAAGGGCCTATCAAGGTAAAGGATTTGTATCCTCTGCTTGAATCTGTGCTGAAGTTCAGGGGCTTTGTGATGACTCGCAGGGGCAATCTTGTAACCATTGTTCCTGCCGGTGAAGCTGTGGGTATCGACCCTGTTCTGCACCCTGAGGCAGGCGAGGTCCGGCTTGGAGATGTGGTTATAACGCGTGTCTTTAAGCTGAAGCATATAGATACGGCCAGTGCGCAAAATCTTTTGAATAGTATGAAGCTCGGCACAAACATCTCGCCGATTCCCGAAACAGGCACGCTTATCATTACCGAATATGCCTACCGTATGGCGCGCATAGAGGAGCTTTTGGAAATGATTGACCAGCCGGGTGCGCCGAGGCAATTCAGGTTCAGGCAGTTAAAATACACGATGGCGACGACGCTTGCTCCGAAAATTAAGGCCCTTGCTGAGCAGTTAGGAACCATATCAATTACTATTGCAGCCCCTACAACGGCTGCGTCGCCGGCCAGGCCCGCCAGAGGGCGAGCTGCGCCAGCGCCCACACCAACCGCACCAACACCAGCCGCTGCGCCGTCATCGGTGGCTAAACCGGCAGTATATTTGGATGCCGATGAGAGAACAAACCGCATCCTGATGATAGGGCTTGAAGAACAATTGATTGTTGTTGATAGTTTGATAGATTCTCTTGATGTGGAACAGCAGGACCTCAGGACTTTGCGATTATACGATATCCAGCATGTCGGAGCCGAAGAGGTGGTCAAGAAACTGCAAGAGCTCGGCGTAATTAGCGGCGGCACGACAACTGGGGGGAGAATTACTGCCGGGGCCAAACCCTCCGGCCTGGGAGCCCCGGGAACCCCTGCACCTGCAGCAGCCGTGCCTGCAGCAGCCGCGGCAACCGCTGAGACGGCGCCTCTTGTGGAACAGCCGCAAGTAGTTGTAATTGAGTCAACAAATTCGCTTTTGGTAAATGCCACGGATGAGCAGCACGTCCGGATAGCTACGATTATCAGCTATGTGGACAGCGAGACTTTAAAGCGGGCAATACCTTATGAGATTTACCCGCTCGAAAACCAGAAGCCGGAGGATTTGGCGGAAGTTCTGCAGAAGTTTATTCAGGAGACCATTAAGGACAAAGAGGGGAAAATCCAGCAAACAATAAAGAAAACAGAAGAAGACATTATTATCGTTCCTGATAAAAACACCTTTTCGATACTCGTTTATGCCAGCAAGAAGAATCAGGAATGGATAGGAAGTTTAATAAAGCAGTTGGATAAGAGAAGACCACAGGTGCTGATTGATGTTACACTTGTTGGAATCAGCGAGGATGACGCCTTCAACTATGATTTACAGTTGGTATCCAAGCTCCCGCAAATGGCGAGCGGGTCAATTCTTCCCGTTCTACTTGATCCGAATCAATATACTGGTACAGTTAAAGGGGTGAGTTCTATACTGGGAAGCACAGGAAGCGGACAGGGTTTTTATGCCGACCGTCATATCCAGGCACTATTGACGCTGATGGCGAAAAAGGGCTATGGACGTGTTCTTGCCAGGCCGAAGATACTCGTCAATGACAACGAAAAAGGCCACATTGACACAACAAAAACCATATATATAGCAAGGAGCGCATCTACCGTCTACGCCCCTACGGCGGGGGGAACCCCCGTTGCTGGGACGACTCCCATAAGTACAAGCTTCACTTTCGACCAATTTCCATCGGGTATCAAGCTTGACATAACACCCCATATTAGCGAAGGCAGTCTGCTTCGCCTTGAGCTGAAAATGACGCGTTCAAACCAACCACCCCCGTCTTCCAGCGGCCCGGATCAGCCGCCAGGCGATAAGACCGAAGACAATGTTGAGACGGTAGTTACTGTGCCTGATGACAGCACGATAATTCTTGGCGGCATAATAACCATGGACCAGACCAAGAGTAACTGGAAGGTGCCGCTGTTAGGCGACATCCCAATTGCGGGTGGACTTTTTAGGAAAGTAGGTAACATCAACAACCAAACGAAGCTTTATGTGTTTGTCAAGGCGAATATCCTCAGGCCGGGTGTAGAAGGGACAGGGCTGGCAGACATAAGGGTAATGTCGGAAAAGAATATGGCCGGCTTTGAAGCGGGTGAACGCGATTTCCAGACCCATCAGGACTTCCCTGGGATAGAACCGGAGCCGGTGGAGCCGCTGCGTGTTCTTGAGTCGGAATAGCAAAAAGTGAAAAACGTAAAGCGAAAAATGCAAAGCTGTGGAATTTTGAATTTTTAATTGTGGTTTTTCGCTTTTAGCTTTAAGTTTTTAGTTTTCATGAAGGAATTATTAATACAAACTGCTAAGCGGACGGGGCTGATTGACGCTGAGCGATTGGCCGAGTTTCTGAAAGCAAACAGCGAAGGAAAATCCCGGCTTGATGAGCTGTTGCTCGGCTGTCCGTATTTTACCGAGGCAGCGGTCCTGAAGCTGTTTGCCGCTGCGCTGGGGTGGGAATTTTTAGAGGATATATCTGCCAAGTCTGTGCCGGCCGAATTCATAGAATCTATCCCAGCGACCTATGCCCAGCAGCATTATCTTATCGGCGTAAAACCTAAGGCCGATGACGGAGAGCTTACCGTGGTTTTGTCCAAACCTTTAGACTCCAACATTCTGGATAATGTCTCGAAGATGACCGGTTTGCCCGTCAGGCCGGCGATTTCTACCCGCGCCGCCATTACCGCTGCAATAGATGTTGCCTACGAGCAGAGGACGACGGTCATTGAAGAAGTGGCGGAAGAGCTCGATTCGCAAAATATCGACCAGCTCATTGATGAAGTGGCCACCTCCGATGACCTTCTTGATGTGGTTAATCGTCCGCCGGTTATCAGATTGGTTAACGATATGCTTTTTCGTGCACTGCAATTGCGGGCCAGTGATATTCATGTTCACCCCTACGAAGCAAAGATTCAGATTCGCTACCGTATAGACGGTATTTTATATGATGTTTTAAGTTTGAACAGAAATGTCCTGCCGCTGGTTATCTCTCGTATAAAGGTAATGGCCGGGATGGATATTGCGGAACGCCGTCTTCCACAGGACGGCAGGTGCAGTGTGCGGCTGGGCGAGCGTGAAGTCGATTTGCGTATCAGCACGGTGCCGACCAGCTTCGGCGAGCGCAGCGTCCTGCGGCTGTTGGACAAAAGCACAGGGCTTTTCAAATTAGATGAGCTGGGGCTGTGGGAAGAAGATTTGAAGAAGTTCGATTCTCTGCTTAACCGTTCGCACGGGGTTATTTTCGTTACGGGCCCGACGGGCAGCGGAAAAAGCACGACTCTTTACGCCTGCCTTAACAGGATTAATTCGGCTGAGAAAAATGTTATAACCATAGAAGACCCTATCGAATATCAACTGGAAGGTATCAGCCAGATTCAGGTTGCCAGTAAAAAAGGGATGACTTTTGTTACATCGCTTCGGCACGTGCTTCGTCAGGACCCGGATGTTATAATGGTCGGCGAAGTTCGAGATGTCGAAACGGCGCGAATGGCGATACAATCTTCGCTGACGGGACATTTGGTTTTCAGCACGCTGCACACGAACGACTCGGCAGGTGCGGTGAGCCGGCTTTTGGATTTGGGCGTTGAGCCTTATCTGGCAAGCTCATCGTTGATTGCCATAATGGCCCAGCGATTGGTGCGAAAGGTGTGCCCGGATTGCAAAGAGCCGTATAAACCGACGCCTCATGAGTTAAGGGGACTTGGGATTGGGAACGTCGAAGCGTCCGATGTGGAGCAAAACGGCGGAAAGTTCTTTATCGGAAAAGGATGCGATAAATGTTTTCAGACCGGCTATCGCGGCCGAACCGGCGTTTATGAGCTAATGCTGATTGATGAAAAAATTCAGGAGATGATATACAAAAGGGAACCTGCCGGCGCTATAAAGAAAGCCGCCCTTAACGCAGGACTGCAAACGCTGCGAATGGATGGCGCTCGAAAAGTTCTCGCCGGTGTAACAACTATTGCCGAAGTATTGAGGGTAACGCAGGCAGATGTGATGTAGAGGACAGAGGTCTATGCCGAGATATAACTATACGGCGGTGGCGGCAAACGGCAAAAAAGTCAAAGGCGCAATCACAGCCGAAAGCCCGTATGCTGCGCGAAAACAGCTAAGGGTCCGAAGTATTCACCCTACCTCGGTCGCAGAGGTCGGCTCCGGTTCCGAGAGGAAGGCAGCATTGTTTTCATTTTTCGCCAAGGGTAGCAAAAACCGGATAATTGATTTTACAAAACAACTGACCACGTTGCTTAATTCAGGAATTAAGCTGACCGAGGCGCTTTCGGTTCTTACTTTGCAGACATCCGATGTGCGATACAAGAACGCCATTACCGACATCCGCGACCGGGTTATCAGCGGTGAGTCTTTTACCGATGCCTTGAGCGATTACAGTGATTATTTTGATGTTATATATGTGAGTATGGTCCGCGTTGGCGAGGTAACCGGCTCTTTGGGCCAGAGCCTTTCGACCATTGCAAAGTTTATGGAGAAGCGCCAGCGGGTCGAATCAAAGGTAATGACGGCGATGATATATCCGATGGTTCTGATTGTATTTTGTATTGCGGCAATTTTAGTTTTGACGACGTTTGTTATCCCGAAAATAGCTGAGCAGATTGCAAGAACGGGGCAGGAGCTGCCCTTGATTACCAGGGGATTGATGGGCGTCAGCTTCATACTGACGAGCTGGTGGCTGCTTGTTGTTATTGCAGTGGTTTTTGGAATTGTCTGGGGTATGAGGCGTTTTCTAAAGACGCAGCGGGGTGCGTATTTGCGGGATAAACTCCTGCTGTCGCTGCCTTTGTTTGGTCCGCTGATAAAACAGCGGGTGGTTTCACGTTTTGCCTCGACTCTTTCGACGCTTCTCGGTTCGGGACTTGCTATGGCTGAGTCTCTTCGTGTTGTGGCGGAGGTTACCGGCAATAGTCTTATGAGAAAGGCCGTTCAGCAGGCACGTGAGAGGATTCTTGCCGGCACCGATATCGCCACGCCGCTTAGGGACAGCGGTGTCATCGACCCTGCGATTGCTCATATGGTGGCTGTCGGTGAAAAAAGCGGCGAGCTGGAAAAAATGCTTAAAGATATCAGCGAAAATCTCGAATCTTCAACAGATGTAGTTATTGAAAGGTTGAGCGCTGCGGTTGAGCCGCTTATTATAATTGTTATGGCTGCAATAATAGGTTTGATTGCTTATGCAACGATATTGCCGATTTTGGAAGTTTCGGCGGGTAAATTTTGACACTGTTGGAAGTCCCCCTCGATGTGGGGCGTTCCGCTTAATGAGGAATTTATTTTAGGAGTTTCATAGAAAGATGAAAAAAAGAAAAAGGAAAAATAGATTAGGGTTTACCATGATTGAATTGATGGCTATGTTGATTATCATCGGGTTGCTTGCCACGTTGGTAGTTACGAAAGTAGCGACGAAGATAGACCAGGCCCGTGTTACAACCACCAAGGCCAACTTAAAGGTTCTTCATTCGGCGGTTAATCAGTTCAAGATGGACACCGGCCGATTCCCAACTGAAGAGGAAGGGCTTAAGGCGCTTATCGAGCAGCCGAGTGATGTTACAAGGTATGAGCCAGGCGGTTATCTGGAAACTACTGAAATACCCAAAGACGGCTGGGGAAACGATTTTATTTACGAGATTTCTCCAGAAACTGGAAAGTCGTTTGTAATCAAAAGTCTTGGCGCTGACGGCAAAGAAGGCGGTGAGGGCTACGATGCCGACCTGTACAGCACTGATGCATACTGATTGCGTCGAGCGTGGGCAATCCGATTTACGCAATACAAGATGCGGCTTTACGTTTACTGAGCTGGTAGTGGTGATTTTGATAGTTTCTCTGTTTGTGCTTTTGGCGGTAACGAATTTTTCGGGATTGCTTAGAAGAAGCACGTTTAAGGCGCAGGCCAATGAGTTTGTCTCGACGATGCAGATGGCGGCCAGCGCCGCTGCTGAAAGTGACAGAAGATACGAAGTTATTATTGATATCGCAGAGCAGCGCTATACGCTTCGCCAGATTACTTCTCCCCAGTTGCCGTCGGATGTTCTGGAAGAAGAGATTATTGTCGAGAATGATTTTAGCGATAATTGCCGGGTTATTTATGTTTTGTTCGACGACCTTGTTGAGACCGACGAAAACCATCAAAAGGCATTTTTTCGCGCAGGTCACGCCGGCTGGCAGGCCGGCGGAAAGATAGTTCTGCTCGACGGGGACGAGCAGCCATATTCGGTAGTAGTTAATCGACTGAGCAGAATTGTTACGTTACAGGAAGGGGATGTCGAACTTTTGATGCCGAGAAGACAAGATGAAGTGCCGTTCTAAAATTCGTTATGCGTCGAGCGTGATGCGTTGTGCGTTACGCAATATGCAATACGCAATACGCAATACGAACACTGCTTTTACCCTCGTTGAAGTTATGACCGCTTTGGTTATATTGGCCATAATCAGCGTGAGTGTATTGGTTGTTATAAACCGCTGTATAGCCTGCGCTGCGGATTCGGCGCTGCGTATGCAGGCCTTTGAGGTCGCACGAGATAATATGGAAAATATTCTGTCCAAAGATTCGGTTGAAGAAATGGTTGAGTATGGCAGCAGCGATAAGTATCCCGAAATTAAATGGCAGAGTACCGTTGAGGCGTTTTACGAGCCGGCGGCGGAGCAGATATGGGTAAGGGGGGTTTGCTCGGCTGAATATACCGGCACGGCAGGTGATGTGCAAACGGTTGAGCTAACGCACTGGTTGACCGGTTTGACGAAAGAGCAAATAATTCAAATGATTGAGGAAAAACAGAAGGAAAAAGAGCAAAAATACGAGCTTGGTGAACCTAATGAAGTGAATGAACCTAATAAGGTAGTTGTGCCTAATGAGGCGAATAAACCTGCCGAAGTGAATAAGCCCAATGAGCAAGGTTATGTAGATTTGATATGCGGACACACCAGAGAAGAGATTGTGCAGATGCCCATGGATGAGCTCTATCAATTATTATTGAACTGCGAATAGCAATGAAGAAAGCATTTAACACATTCAGAAATAAGCCGGCTTTTTCGCTGGCTGAGGTGCTTGTGGCACTGACGATAGGGGCGATGGTTTTGGTGGCGGTGCTGAGTATTTATAGCCGGGCGGAAAACAGCGCCGCTGCAATTACACGCAAACTTGACAGCTCCGGGCTGCCCTGCGAAGTTCTGCAGCGCATTGCTGAAGACCTCGACAGAACAGCTGCGCCTGGCGCCGATACGAAAGTTACTATTGAGAATAAATTTGAAAACGGTTTCTCGACCGCCCGGCTAACGGTTCTAAAGACTATTTACAACAGCAAGAACGAAAAGCAGACATTTGAAAGGATTATTTGGCAGACTAACTACGATAACGACGCCAGGAGTCTTGTTTTATATCGCAGTCACAGTGGAATTGCGTTAGAAGATAAGCTGCTTGACGAGCAGAAAGAGGATTGGGAGAAAGAGCTTTTTGTGCCGATTTGCACCGGCGTTACTTTTTTTAAGATACAGGTTCCCACGGGTGAAAACTTTCAGGATAACTGGACGAGCGATTCACTGCCTCCTGGTATTGTGGTAACTATTTCTTTTGCCGAGCCTTTTAAGACATTAGCCGGTATTTTGGATGTGCCGGAGGATGAAAAAGTCATACGAAACATAGCTGTTGACAGAACCAGAACAATCAAATTCTTGGTAAAAAAAGAAGATGGAAATGAACAAGGCAGTGTTGTACAAGAACCTAACCAATCAAAGTAATTGTCGAAACCGCCCGGGCATTGTGCTTTTGGTGACATTGGTGCTGTTGGTTATGCTTTCAGCGCTGGGTTATACCTTGACCAGCCGCCTTGCCGCCCAGCGTCATCGTGAGCAGTATATCATAGATTATCAAGCTGCCCGCTACGGTTGTGACTCGGCAGCTCGGTATACATTCGCCAAGTTGCAGGATATTAATACACTGCCGTTGGTTGACCGCCCGAATGAGCCGGATTTTTCGGATTTATTCAGACTTAATGAGGCTGAATACAAAGAGTTTTTGGCCGATTGGGCCGCAAAGAACACTTCCGGCGAAACCAAAAGCTCTAATGGCGGGCGTGACAGCAACGACGTTAATGATGCCAACGCCGTCCGTGACGCCAATCATATTAATGACAGTAATGATATCAATGCTGCAGGGGACATCAACGGCGTAAGTGAAGCTAACAAGGGCGGCAATGTTACCGATTTTAATGACCCTAATTCTCTGATAGTGCGTGGCCCGTATGGTCCACCCTGGCCGTTTGTAATCGAGCCGGTTGAGTTCAAGATTGGTTCTGCTACAGTCAGGATTGTAATTGAAGACGAAAATGCAAAATACCCCCTCGGCTGGATGTTGCTGGATACTAACGACGTGCAGCGCGAAACCGAGGCGGGGCTTAAAACTTTCTGCGAGTGGATGGATGTCAACAATGCGGAGATAGATTCGCTAAAACAGGGGCTGAAGGAAATAGGTGAAATAAAAACGTTCAAGATTGACTTTGAACCGATAACTGTCACCCAAGACACGAATGCGGCGGCGGTGTCCACCCGTGTGGCCAGAGGCAGAAGAAGGTCTTCCCAGGGGCAGACGGCCCAAAAAACAATTGCGCCCGCCTCCGTCCACACCGCCGATTTTGCAAAACTTTTTCACAGTTCGTTGATTGATACCGAGGCCCTTGCCAGGCCGACAATAGTCAGCGAAAGCAGAAAAGAATCGGCTCTGAAGTATATGGGGCTGTGGGCTTCGAGCAAGGTTAATATAAATACCGCCCCCCGACAGGTATTGGAAGCAGCTTTTACTTTCGGCGGCGATGCTGATAAAATCGCTGAAGAAATTATACAGCGAAGGCGAATAAAGCCCTTTACGGATATGGAAGATTTGAGGAAATCGCTATTTAGATATTCCGATTCGATAGGAAAATGTGAGAAATACATTACGACGGCCAGCAGTTTTTTTACTATTAAAATAACTGCGGTAAGTGGAGTAGCAGAAGCATCGATTGTTTTTGCAATAACTAAAGACGGCAAAAAGATAGAAAGAATTGCCGCAATCTCCGGCTGAGAGGCCGGCTTTTTTAGGAGTTTGCTCGAAGTGGAAGGTCCGAACTACTTGGGAATTTATCTAAGCAAAGACACCGCAACAGCGGTCTGTCTCAGCTTGGAAGGGAAGAGTAGAAGCGTCCTGGGCTGTTTCAGCGTTACTATTGGAGAAACGGAGGAACAGAAGCCGCAGGAGCTGGTGCGTCTTGTTACAGAGGGTTGTGCCAAGAGGGAATTGAAATTTTCCGATGTCGCGGTAGCTTTAGATTGCTCGATGTTTATGCAGCATAATGTGCACAGTAAATTTAATGACCCCAAGCAAATCACTGCGACCATCAGGTTCGACGCCGAGGAAGTTCTTGCTATGGACATAACCGAGCTTGCGCTCGCTTTCAAAGTAACTTCAAGCAGCCCTGCCGGCTCGTCGCTGACTGTCTTCACCGCCCCGAAGAAGCAATTGTCTGATATTCTTATTTCTTTGCAAAGTAATAATATCGACCCTGTAACCATTGAACCCGATGTTAATTGTCTGTCGAGATTTATTTTGCAAAATGTGTCCTTGCCGCCGGATTTGCGTCCTCTTTTCTGCGTACTTTCTGAATCGAGCGGTTATTTTATTGCCTTTGCAGAATCACAGGAAACATCGGCTATGCGGACTTTCCTGGTCAGGCCGGCGCAAGAGAGAAACGAGCTGCTGGCCAGAGAAGTGCCGGTAACCGCCGTTTTAGTTGAAAGCGATAAGCCGGTAAATTGCATTAAAGTGTTCGACTCTACCGGCTCTGTGAACTATCAGCAGCTTGGCGAAAGACTTGGCATCGAAGTTAGTTCGGTAGATTTGGTTGAGGCAGCTGCGACCAGCCCGGAGGCCCTGGCTGATTGTGCCGGCCCTGTTGGTTTTGCGATTGCCTACGGGGCGGCCTTGTCCCATTTGGAAAAAGCCCAGAGCGTAAATTTCCGCAGCGATTTTATGCCCTATCAGGGCAGGAAGGTTCGACTGCAGAAAGCAATGAAATTTTCGAGCATATCAGTGGCCGTTCTTATGCTTGCTGCAGGGGTGTATTTTCAGCTTCAATTGTTACAGAAAAACAGGTACCGTAACCATCTATACGAGAAATTTGAAAAACAGTACTCGGCCGTTATGTTCGGCAAGAAACCGCCGGCCAAAACCAACGCCGTAAAAAAACTCGCAGGTGAATTAAGGCGCATCGAAAATGTTAAGAAAGGTCTGTTAAGTGTTACAGGCGAAGAGTCCATATCGGCGAAGTTAACTCTGGTGCTGGAGGCGTTTAACAAATGCGCAGCACAGACGAATTTAGGTATAGATTCAATTACCATTGCAACCAAAACCATTACTATCGCAGGCGATACCTCCAGCAGGGAAAACACGCTAAAGCTGTTCGATGCAGTCAGGGAAAGCAAGCTGGAAATCCTGCAGCAGTATCTCGATGCAAAAGGTGGCCGTGACAATTTCAGCATAACGGTTATGCCGAAAAAATAGTTTTTATCCGCCGTAGCCCAAAGGGCGAAGGCGGAAAGGATAGATTCCTATGAAACAGATTTACAAGAATCCGGCTTTGTATTATATACTCGCCCCTGTATTAGTTGCCCTATGGCCTTTACTTATTTGGGGCGTATATTTACCCGCTGCGGGACGTAACTGGCAGGTCGAGAAAGCACAATATAGCGAAGCCCAGGGGATAATAGCGGAGATTTTAGCTATTGACCCTGACCGGCTGGAGTTTGTTGATTCGAATAACACCGCCGCTGAATTTGATTATGCCAGCGCCATTGAGAAAACAGCCGGTTCGTGCGGAATACCACCGACTAATTACAAGCTCAGTTCGGGAATTATAACTTCCACCGGCGGACAAAAAAGCCAAAGTGCCAAAGTAGGCCTGAAGCAGGTTGACATAACAAAATTTGCTAAATTTCTCTCGACGCTTCAGCTTCGCTGGGCGAATTTGCAGTGTTCTCAGGTCAAGCTGACCAAAAAGAAAGGCCTGCCTGATATTTGGGACGTGGACCTCGATTTCAAGTATTATTATTAAAGCGCCGAAGGCGGGCCCCATTAGGATAAACGACATTCTAAACAATGGGGCAATTTTACCCGCCATAAGGGCGGGTAAAATTGGGTTTGATTGGGTTTGTTTTGACCAAGTGTCCATTCTCCATTTTTCGTTGTAATTCGTTGTTGAAATTACGGTTATAAACATTTGACTTTTTTGAAAATTGGGTTTGTTTGGCATAATTTAGTTCATTTTGATTGATTTTTCCGCTCAGCGCAGAAAATCTCCGTAGCCGCAGTTTCAGCCACAGAGAACACAGAGAAGTAAATTATAAACAGTATTAATTGGTTATTGGTAACCGCTCGTTGGTAATTC